>ULRV01073979.1_pt1 | contig 21787 bp, 1 predicted proteins | sample 1955791 | NCBI WGS metagenome assembly ULRV01 (sample SAMEA4835692, study PRJEB28245) | human gut metagenome | biome: gut microbiome; material: fecal sample | place: Denmark | collected 2008 | reverse complement strand
ATCTATATGTATTTTGTTGGATCTATGTCATTTCCATATCCACTTGCTTTTCTTATCTCAAAGTGTAGATGATGTCCTGTTGAATTTCCTACATTCTGATCTGTCTTAGGGTCTCCTCCTTCTAATCCTATTGTTTCTCCTTGTTTTACCTTTTGACCTTTTTGTACATCTATTTTTGATAAGTGTGCATAGAAACTATATATTGTTTCCCCATTCACAACATGTTTAATTTCTACACTATTACCAAATCCTTTTTGTACTCCTGCATAAGTTACTTCTCCATCTGCTATTGACAATACTTCTGCATGATGTGTTCCTGCTATATCTATTCCTGTGTGTTTTTTTACTTCTCCTGTTGTTGGATGTGTTCTTGTTCCATATGCAGATGTTATTGTATATTGTCCTTTTAATGGTTTTACAAAGATTTGTGATTGTCCTGTTGTACCCTTATTTTCTTCCACTACTGCCTTAGACTTAACTTCTGAGCTTAATGTTGATTCTGTTGAGTGTGTTACTATTGAATTTGCTGTTGTCGATGGATTTGGATCTACCCATTGTTCTGTTGTTTTTGTTTTTCCATAATTTTCTTTTAAGATGTTTCTGTCTAGTTTGTTTACTATGCCATCTTCATTTAAGTCATATTTTCCTTTTTCATCTTTGTTATCTTGTGTTATTTCTCCATAGTTTTCTATAATGTTTGTTAAATCTTCTATTTCTATTTCTCCATTTTCGTCTAGATCTCCTGCATAGATATAGATATCATTTATAGCAATCGTTTCTCCATCTTTTACTAATACATTTGTCAATCTATATTCTAAGTATGATGTTTTTGTTACTACTATGTCATATTCATCTGGTTTTAAGTCTAAAGTATAACTTCCATCTAGTTTTATCTCAATTTCTTTAATTAACTCTCTTGGATTATCTGCATCATTTTCGTTTCTCGTGTCTGATGTTTTATATACCTTTATTGTTGCTGTTTGATTTGCTTGATCTGATGCTTGTGTTATTACTTTTCCAGTTATTGCAGGTTGTCTCTTTTGTATTCTTACTATGTATTCTTTTTCTTCCCCTGCTCCATTTTTTACTGTTACAGTAACATCTGTTATGTTTTCTTTTAAACTTATATTTTTCTGATTTGATGGTGAATCATATGATGTCTCTCCATTTGTATCTTTTATTTTTACTTGTGATGTTTCTGTTGTTACTTCTGCCCATAATGAGCTGTTATCTTGGCTATTATCTACTTCTACTAAATACATTCCATCTTCTCCTTGAGTAACTTCTTCATCGTCTACTTTAATTTTCACTTTCAAATCTTCCAATATATCTGGTTCTTCTATTTCTTTTATTTTTAAAACATAATCTTTTTCTTGGTCTATTTCTCCATCAAACATTGCGGTTACTTTTATTGGTATTTCTTTGTCTGCTAGTGAGCAATTTGTATATATATTTTCTCCTTGGACACCTGTGTTTCCTTTTATGCTTACATATTCATCTGGATTACTTGCTATTGCTTTTATTTGAGCCTGTGTTGTTCCTTTCTCAACACCAATTTCAAATGTCTTATCATCTACCTTAGTCGCTAATCTTCCATCTAAATATACTTTTTCTAATCCTAAATTAGGTTGTGCTTTATGGATTGTTAATGTACTAGTTCTTATAGTTCCGTCTATTGCTGTTACTGTTATTGTTTTTACTATGTCTCCATTTGGTAGGATTACGTTTTCTTCTAATTGTCCTTGTTTTTCTTCTCCTCCCATTGTTACTTTTGCTAAAATATTTGATAATACTATTTTTACTTTTGCTATTTCTTCTGATGATTTTACAGTTACTTCATAGTTTCCACTTTCATCTTCAATTATGTGCTTATTATTTACTTCTAACCATTGTATTTTTGTATCATTTGATAAACGTACAAACATTATATTATATGTTTTTGTCACTGTTCCATCTTGTGATGTTATTACTAATGGTACTGTTATTGTTCCATTTGATAAATCTAGTGGTATTCTTTGTGACGTTTCTCCTATTGTTTCTTCTGTATCCCCTATTTTTATACTTGCAAATTCATTTTCTGGAACAACTCTTATTGTACTTGAATCTTTTGTTTTTCCAATTGATACTATGCATGTTGGTACTGAGTCTTTATCTGCAAATCTATCTGTGATTTCCTGTCCATCTACGTAGATATGTTCTGCATCTGCATTACTTGATTTTCTTAATAATTGTATTGTATATTCTTGCGTTCTTCCTGATTCTGCAATTGCTGCAAATGTTATATATACTTCCTCTTGGTCTTTTACAGATATGTTGTTTATTGATATGATTGGTGTTCCTGTTGTCTCTCCTGATGTTATTGTTGTATACATATTATTTGCTTCTATTGATAGACTCACTTGTTCTATATCTCTTGATAGATATTCTTTATATGTGTGTGTTTCGGCATTATAGTTTGTCACAACATTTTCACCGTTTTTTACAACTTTTATACTTACATCATCTGATATCAAGTTTATTTCTAATTCTTTTGTTATACTTTCTGTTTGTTCATCTTGTGCTTGTACATTAATATTTAATGTTATTTTTCTATTTCCGTCTTTAAATATTTCAGTTGATGTTGCTGGAGTTTGTTGCCATTCTGTTCCATCTCCGATTTGTATTTTTGCGTGTGATTCATTTGCTGTTACTTCTATTAGTGCTTGTTGTGTGTCTTTTCCCTTATCATATACTGTTGCTACATATTTTCCGTCTACTTCTGATATTACTTTGTTATCTACTTTTACTGTTTTTATGCTTGTGTCTGTTGATTTTTTTACAATTCTGATATGGTATTCAGCTGTTTCCCCATTTTCAGCTGTTACAGTGGCTGTTATTTCTGTTATTTCACTTGCTATGTCTACAGTTGTTGTTATTGTTTTTGTTTGTGTATTTCCTGCCATTTCTATTGTTGCTTCGTCATTGTTTGCTGTTACTTGGATTGTTGCTTGTGTATCATTTCTTTCAATGTATTTTGTGTAAGTATTTGTTGTCGTGTCTATTTCGTCTGCTGTTTCGTTGTTTATGTTTATGTTACAACTTGTGTCATCTGATTTTCTTTCTATTATTACATTGAATGTTTTTGTTACACTTTCGTCTTGTGATTTTATTGTTATTTGTATTATTGTTTTCTTTTCTTGACTTAGTGTTATTGTTCTTCTGCTTGCTCCTTGTTCAGCTTCATTGTCTCCTATTGTTACTTTGGCATATTCGTTTGTTGCTTTTACATATATTCTTGCTGTTGTTGCGGTTTCTGTTGTTACTGCATAATATCCTTCTTCTGTTTCTATTGCGTCTTTTCCATCAACTTGGATTAGTTCTAAGTCTGCATTATTTGATTTGTATTTGATTGTTACAGAATATTCTTTTATTCTTGTTGGGTCATTTGGATCTTTTGCTTGGATTATTACTGTTGTTTCTTCTCCTGTTATTTGTATTTGTTCTATGTGTTCTTCTGCTGTTTTTTCTTCTCCATAAGTTCCTTCTACTCCTTGTTTTATTGATATTAATGCTTTTGGATTTTTTGGTTTTACTTTTAGTGCTGATTGTGTTACATTTCTATCTATAAATATTTCGTAACTTCCGTTTTTTATTGTACATTCATTGTCATCTATTTTTACACTTTCTAATCCTAAGTCTGTTACTTTTTGTATTGTTACTTTATATTCTTTTGTTTCTCCGTTTTCTGCTTTTATAGTTATTGTTATTTCTTTTGTTCCTTCATCCATTGTTATTGTTGCATTTTGTGTGTTGTTTTCTGAATAGTCTCCATCTGCTATTTTTACGGTTGCATAGCTGCTTTCTGCTATTGCTGTTATATCAACATTTTCCATTGTGTCTGGTACTTTTACTAGATATGTGTTGTCAGATGTTTTTAGAATATCCCCATTTTCTATTCCTTTTACATCTATTGATTTTAGTTCTGCATTATTTGATGCTCTTATTATTGTTATTTCATAGTTTCCTATTGTTCCATCTTGTCCTGTTACTTGTACTGGTACACTTGTTGTTTCTTCTGTTGTTATTATTTCTTTTGTTGATTCTTTTGGTTCTGCTATACTTCCATCTATTGAGATTTGGGCTAATTCGTCTTTTGCAACTACTTTTAGATTTACACTTTCTTGATTTCCTATTCTTATTGTTCCTTTGTTATTCCTGTCTAATTCTATTACTTTTTCTTTTGTTTCTCCATTTTCTTCATAGTTGATTGTTATTGTTGCTCCAGTTTCATTTGGTAGTTTGTCTACTATTAATGTGTAATCTTTACTTGTTCCATCTTCTGCTTTTATTGTTATTGTGATTGTGTTTTCTAAGTCTGATGTTGTAACACTTGCTTTTTGTTCTTCTTGTGTTGGTGTTGTTCCATTTATACTTACTGTTGCATAACTATTATTTGCTATTGCGTCTATATTTACAGATGATGTTAAGTATTTCTTTGTTATATGATATTTTCCATCTGCATCTGTTTCAAGTGTTTCTCCATCTACTTTTAAAATTGCTAATTTGCAATCATCTGATTGATTTGTAACTATTAGTGTGTATTCTTGTGTTGTTCCGTCTTGTGCTGTTACTTTTATTTTTACTTGTACTTCTTCTGTGTCTTTTGCTATTGTTGCACTGGCTGTTCCTGTAACTTCTATATTGTTTTCTATTTGGACTTTTGCTTTTTCGTCTTCTGGTATTACATATAGTTCAAATAATGTGTCATTTTTGTTTACTCGTGTTTCATATTTGTTTACAGGTACTGCATTTGCTGCTTTTCCATTGACTTTTACATTTAATAAGTTTACATTGTCTGGAAGTGCATTTATTATTAGTTTATATACTTTTGTTGTTCCATCTTCTGCTGTTACTGGTATATTTACTGTTAATGTTCTTCCTTCCATTTTTATTTCTCTGTAGGTTGCTCCTAATTCTTGTTCATTTGTGTTTATTCCTACTTTTGTTGTTAGTTCTTCTGCTATTGCTCCTATTGTTATTTTGCCTGCTTTTTTGTCTAAAGTATATTCATATGTGTCTTCTGATACACTACTTATTGTTGCTTCTTTTCCATCTACAGTTACTTTCTTTAAATTTGTATTACTATTTTCTGTGTAAATTTCTAGTGTGTATGTTGCTACTTCTCCATTTAGTGCTTTTACTAAAATTTCTACTTTTGTTGGTTCATTTTTCCCAATTTCTACCAATCTTGTGGATATCTTAGTTTCGTATTTTTCTCCATTTACACTTACTTTTGCTTGGTCATAACCTACTGTTCCTATTACATCTACTTCACTATATTTGTCTGAGATATTTACTTTAAAGTTGTTTGTTCCTGCTTCTCTTGTTGCTACTTTAGAAAATTCTTCGTTTCCTACTGTTACTGATAATAGTGAATTGTCTGCTGATGGTTTTCTTATTTTCAATATATATTCTTTTGTTTTTGTGCTGTCTTCTGGATCAGTTACAGTTATTCTATATGTTGTTTCTTCTTCTGCTATTTCTAATTCTTCTGTTGATATATGAACTTTAGCTTCTGTTTCCCCAATTTTTACTAAGTCATTATCATTAATAGTGATAGCAGTTACTGCTACTGTTTCAGCATTTTCACTTATGTATGCATTATATATATTTCCTATTGGCTCTATTTCTTGTCCATTTACTGTTAGTGAGAATATACCTTGTATTAACTCTGTTCCTTGTTTGTCTAATGTTAATGTGTATTCTTTTTCTCTTTCGTTTTCTCCTTCTCCTGCTCTTACGTAGATTTTTACTATTGTTTGTTCTTGGGTCGTTGCTACTACTTTTGTTGTAACTTGTGTTTCTTCTCCCAATTCATTTATTTCTGCTCTTGCTTTACTATATAAAGTTTTAGCCATTATTGTGCTATAATCTGCATCTGCTGGTATTGTTGCTTTATATGATGTATTTCCTATTTTTGTTGCTTCTTTTCCATCTACTGTTATTGTTTCTAATTGTGTTAGTGCATCTTCTTTATATATTGTTAATGTATATGTTACTTTGTCACCATTTTCTGATGTTACTTGAACTGGTATTGTTTTCTTTATAACAGTTGTCATATCAACTGTCTTTGTTGTTTCTTTTGTTTCTTCTATACTTGCATCTATACTTACTGTTGCTTTTGAATCACTTGCTACTGCATGTACCTCTGGCTTTGTTACAGTATCTTTTACAATTATTTCGTATTCTGTTGAACTTATTGATGTTGCTTGTACATTGTCTATTGTTAGACTTTCTAGGCTTGCATCATTTGACAATATGTTTATTGTTAATATGTAGTCTACTGTTTTTCCATTACTTGCTTTTACTTTAATTTTTTGTACTGTTGGATTTGTGTCTAATGGTATATCTTGTGTTAATGTTCCTCCTATTACATATGTTGTTCCTCCATCAATACTTATTTCATCTGCTGAATCTTTTGTTGTTATTTTTAAAGTTCCTGTTCCATCTAGATTTTTTTCTACAGACACTTCATATTTGTTTTCACCTGATACTTTTGCCTCTTTATTATTTACAGTAATACTTTGTATTCTTTGCTCATCTAATGGTTGTACTACTCTTAGTGCTGTTGCTTTTACTCCTGTTGCTTTATCTGTAGCTGTTATTGTAGCTGTTCCCATGTCTTGAGATGCTAATACACCATTATCTACTGTTACTACATCTGTATTACTTGATTTCCAATCATAATCTGTTAGTGCTCTTTCATTATGGTTAAATACATTGAATATATTAGCTACTATTTTTACTGTTTCTTGTTCTGGTTGTTTCATAGTTCTTGCATCTGGTACAATTTCAAAATTTCTGTCTCCTACTAATGTAAAGTCATAACTTTCATCATAAGTGCTGTTTCCTAATTGACCATATTCATTTGCTCCTGCTCCATATACAAATCCTTCTGTATCTATTACATAATTATCTTTATAGCCTGCTCCTACTGTCAAATATGTTTTTTCTTCTGCTATTCGTATTTTTTGTAATATTACACTTGCACTTGTTCCGCCTATTCCAGCTTGGCCTTTGCTATTATCCCCATATGTATAGCTTGCACCATATTTATCTAGTAATACTACACTTTCGTTTTTACCTGATATGTCTACCATTCCTGAGTTTATTACTGTTGTTTTTTGGGCATTAGCTTGTTTTGCATATTTTGTTGTTCTTTCTACACTTCCATCTGTTTTTAACACTACTATTCCAGTTTGCAAACATTGTACTTTTACAGCATTTTCAACTGTTTGAACTTTTATCGGTTGCGATACATATGTATTTAATGCTGGCAATATTTTTTGTCCAAATTCATCATAATTATATTTAAATTCTTCGATTTGTTCTTTGCTATTGTCTCCAAATACATATACATCTCCTGTTGAATCTATTATTGCACTTAGATTTCCACCTGCTGCTACTTTAACCACTTGGTTATCTAGTCCTGTTATTTTTTCTGGTATACTTACTGTTTCTGTTGTTCTATTTCCTAGTTGTCCCTTACTGTTTAATCCCCATGTATATACATTTCCTAATTTATCTATTGCTATTGCATGATTATCTCCTGCTGCAACTGATACTATATTTGTTAGGTTTTGTACTTGTACTGGTTTTTTAGCTGATACCCTATTTCCTTGGCCTAGTTGTCCATATGTGTTATCTCCCCATGCCCATACTGTTCCATCTTCTCTTAATGCTATTGTGAATTTCTTTCCTGCTTCGATTTGTTTGTATGTGGCTAGTATGTTTGTTTGACTTGGCACATTTATTGGTGCTAATTTGTCATTTCCTAATTGTCCATCTGAGTTATATCCAAATCCCCATATACTTCCATCTGCTTTTAATACTGCTGCATATCCATCTCCTCCTGCTATTTTTGAAGCATATTTTGAATCTGATTCTATTACTCTTACTATTACTATGTTTTCTTTTCCTGTTGCAACTTCTTTTACTTTTATCCAAGTTGTTCCTACTTTTACTCCTGTTACTAAACCATTTTCTCCTACTGTCGCTATATCCTCATTTAGTGATTCATATTGGAAATCGCTATCTTCTTCGTTGTCTTCTTTAAATACATTAAAGCTGTATTTTGGAGTTATTTGTATTTGTTTTGCTCCATTTACATTAACAGTTATTTCTGGCTCTTCTGCATATGATGAGTCATTTCCTATTTTTACTGGTACTCTGCTGTTTGTTTTTGTTTTTACTGATGCTGTTCCATGATAGTAGTCTCCCCATCCATATACATTTCCATCATATTTTATTGCTACATTGTATGTATTTCCAGATGATATTGACATCATGTCTTGTACTTTTGTTATTTCCGTGAATAACAATTTATCATCTTTTGTTCCTATTCCTAGTTGTCCATTACTGTTTGAACCTGTAGAGTATAATACTCTATTTGCTCCTAATACTACTGTGTGGTTTCTTCCTGCTGATATTTCCATGATGTTTGTCATATTTGTTTTGGTTGGTATTGTTACATTTGTTTTTGTTCCTAATCCTAATTGTCCATTTTCATTATATCCAAATGTATATACTTCTCCATTTGTTGTTAGTAATACACTGTGGTTATCTCCTGCTGATATTTTTCCTACTGTTGCTGGTACTTCTATTTGTGTAAAGATATTTGTTTTTCCTTCTGTTTTTCCAGTTTGTCCATAACTATTTAGACCACTTGTTAGAACTTTACCTTTTGTTGTTAATAACATTGTGTGATTTTTTCCTATTGATATGTCTAATATGTTATTTACATAGTTTAGTAATGTTGGTGTTTTTACTTCTTTGTATGTTCCTACTCCCAATTCCCCATTTGAGTTTAGTCCCCATACATATACATATCCGTCTTTTGTTAATATCATGCTTTGGTCATTGTTTGCTGCTATTTTCTTTACATTACTTATTCCTAAACGTGATGGTGTAGTTTTTAGTTTTGTTCCTAATGCATTATTTGAATTTACTCCCCATACCCATACATTACCTTCTGTGTCTAATGCTAAGTTATGTGTGTTTCCTACTGCTATTTGTGTTATTTTTATGTTGCTTGGGAATGATACTTGGATAGGTCTATCACTACTTATTGATGTTCCATTTCCTAATTCATAACTTGAATTTAGTCCATATGCCCATACTGTTCCATTTGCTTTTAATACTACTGTGTGTGACATACATGTTAATGCCATTGGTTCTATTTCTACACCTTCTGGTAATACTGTTACATTTGCTATACTTGTTGCTCCTGTATCAGCTTTTGTTACTATTGCTGTAGTTTTTCCTTCTTTTTGTCCTGTTACAAGTCCTGTGTTTGAAATACTTGCTATATTGCTGTTTCCAATGTTGTAGTTTATTGTTCCTGTTTCTTGTATTTCTTTTAATACATTAAATGTTTTGTTTGTTACTGTTATTTGATGTGTTTCTCCTAGGTGTAATATAATGTCATATTCGTCTAATCCCGCTTCTTCTGCTCCTACTAATACTGGTTCTACAGATGTATTATATAAACTGTTTCCTAGGTTTCCATATGTTCCTAATCCCCACATGTATACAAATCCTTGGGTATCTATAATGCCTCCATTATCTGTTCCAATATCTCCTGAAATAGATGTGTTTACATTTTCTAATTTAGTTGGATATATTTGGTTTTTTGTTGCAGTTGTTCCTAATTTATTGTTGTTGTTGCTTCCCCATGTATATGTGTCTCCATTTTTCATTATTGCCATTGAACTTCCTGATCCTGCTTTTAGTTCTTTGATGTCTGTTAGATTACTTTTTTCTGTTTTTATCACTGTAGGTGAGTTTTTGCTTACTGTTGTTCCATCTCCTAATTGACCATTTGAATTTGCTCCTATGCTATATCCTGTTCCTTCTTTTGTTAGGAATAGTGCATGATTTGTACCTTCTGATACTCTTAGGATATTATCTATTTCTAGTTTTTCTCCTTCTAATGTATACACTTTTCCTGTTTGTGTTACCACATAGCTTGGTGAGATGTCTATAGCATTATTTATTGTTGTTAATTTTGTTGCTGTTGATTTGTATGTATTTCCCCAAACCCATACATTTCCATTTTCATCTAATGCTATTGTTTTGTTTGTTCCTGCTGATATTTTTACTATTTTTTCTAGTGGTTTTCCGTTTTGTTTTATTACTTGAACTGGTGTATTTCTACTTGAAGATGTTCCATCTCCTAATTGACCATATCCATTATATCCAAAGCTCCATACTGTTCCATCATCTTTTACTACTACTGTGTTATAGCTTCCTACTGATATATCTATTGCGTTTTCTATATCCATTACTTTTGCTGGCATTGCTTTATTTATATTGTCTCCTGTTCCTAATTGTCCATATGAGTTACTTCCCCATGTCCATACAGTTCCATCTGTTTTTAATGCTGCTGTATGTGTAGCTCCTATTTCTAATTTTGGTACTGTTACTTTTCCTACTGGTACTACCTGTACAAATATTGTTGTTGATTTATGTGTTATTGTGTGTGTTGCTATTATTTCTACTGTTCCCATTTTATTTGCATGGATTGTTCCATCTTGGTCTACTATTGCTATTTCATTATTTAGTGTTTCGTAGGTGATGTTGTTTTGGTCTACTAGGTCATTTATTAAGTTGAACTTATTGTCTAGTGTTGCTGTTACTTGTTTGTCTTTTCCTTCTTCTATTGATATTCTGTTTTCACTTACATGTACATATGTGTCTCCTATTACTGTATATTCATTTGTTGATACATTTGAACCTATTCCTAATTGTCCATTTCCGTTGTATCCTGTTGTATATACAAATCCACTTCTGTCTGATGCTATACTATGGTTTGTGTTTGTGTCTATATTTTTTACTTGGTCCATATTTTTTGCTTTTTTTGCTATTGTTATATTACTTGTGCTTTCTCCTTCTCCTAATTGTCCATAGCCATTATATCCTGAAATATAGATTTCTCCTGTACTTGATAACATTTGTAAAGTGTTTTCTCCTGCTTGTATTTCTACAATATTTTCTAGGTCTTGATATGATGTTCCTTCTGTATCTTGTGTTTTTACTGTTGTTGGTGTTCCTACATTTGTTGTGTTTCCTTGTGATAATTGTCCATATCTGTTATATCCCCATACCCATACTTTTCCTTTTGAATCTAATGCTGCATAGTGGTTTTCTCCTGATGTTACTTCTACTATATTTTTTAATCCGTCTATTTTTGATGGGTTATCTGATAAGTTCCATACACTTCCATCTTCTGCTAATATTAGTTTTTCATTTAGACTTATTGCTTTTCCATAGAAATTGATTTTTGTTGGAGTTTTATTATATTTATATCCCCATATATAAATTTCTCCTTGTTTATTTATTGCCATACTTACATCTTTATAGCAATATACTTTTTCAATTTCTTCTAAGCTTTCTATTCTTGTTGGTATTTCTTTTGTTGATGTTGAATCATCTCCTAATTGTCCATAGCCATTGTATCCCCATGAATATACATGACCTTCGCTGTCTAATGCTAGGTTATGATTATATCCTACAGCTATGTCTTTTATGTTGTTTAAGTCTATTTCTTTTTCTGTTGTTGTTGTTTGTGTTGTTCCTTCTGGTGTTTCTATTTCTTTTGTTTCTTTGTATTTTCCTTTTTCTATTTGTATTGGTTCTGTTGTATTTATTGCACTTGTGTTGTTTCCCCAACTCCAGATTGTTCCATCTTGTTTTAGTGCTAGTGAATGTGAACTTCCTACTTGAACCTTTTCTTCTACTTTTTTGTTTTCTCCTATTACGTTTATTACTACTCTTGTTTCTTCTTCTGTTCCTTTTGCTGTTACTGTTATATATGCTTTTCCTAATCCTGTTGCTGTAACTTTTCCTGTTGCTTCATCTATTTTTGCTATTGTTTCGTCTGATGTTTTGTATGTAAATCCTTCATTTTCTGTTTCTTCAAATAATATGTTGAATCCATATACAGTTTTTGGATTTATTTGATAGTTTGGATTTGATAGTTTTAGTGTTACTTCTCTTTCTTCTAATTTTATATGTGGTGTTGATATACATGTTATCTGATTTTTAGAATTTGTTGTTCCATCTCCTATATTTCCATATCCATTATATCCTACTCCCCATACTGTTCCATCACTTTTTGCTAGTTCTGCACTGTATCTTCCTCCTGATACTATCATTGAATCTGTAAAGTCATTTCCGTCTTTTTCTTTCATATATACAGGTGTTGATTTTGTTTCTGTTGTTCCTGATGCTAATTGTGAGTAGTTGTTTAATCCCCATGCTAATACTTTTTCTTCTGATGTTATTGCATATCCTGTATAATATCCAACTGATATTGATGTTATATCTTTTAACATTCCGTCTGGTCCTTTTAATTGTTGTGGTGTTGCTCCTCCTACAGTTGTTAATTGGTTATTTGTATTGTTTCCAAATCCCCATACTGTTCCATCTGATAATAATACTATTGTACTATTTGTTTCACTTGCAGATACGTCTGATACATTTTCTAATGTTTGAATTTGTGTAAATTTACTTCTGTTTGATGTTGATCCATTTCCTAATTCTCCATAATAATTGTATCCTGTTGACCATAGATGATTATTGTTGTCTATTACATATGATGTATAGTTTCCTGCTTCTATTTTTATTATTCCTTCTAAGTCGTCTACTTTTACTGGAAGTACTGTATTTGTTGTGTTTCCTAAGCCTAATTGGCCATATCCGTTATATCCCCATGTATATACATTTCCGTCTTTATCTAATGCTATTGAATGATAATTTCCTGCTGATATTGCTACTATGTTTTCTAGTACTCCTTCTCCGTCTGGTGATTTTACTTGTACTTTTTCTGTTGAGCTTGTTGTTGTTCCATTTCCTAGTTCTCCATAGCCATTATATCCCCAAGACCATACATGTCCTTCTGTGTCTAGTGCTAGTGTGTGTGTTCCTCCTAGTGATATTTGTGTAATATTATTTATTCCTGTATATGTTGGTAATACTTTGTATGTTGTGTCTCCTGTTCCCAATTGTCCATATCCATTATATCCATAACTCCATATCTCCCCATTTGATTTTAGAGTTACTGTTGAATAATTTTGGGTTTCGATTTGTGGGAATGTTACATCTTCTTCTCCTAATACATATACATCTGCTGATGTTGTTTCTCCTGATTTTTTGTCTGTTACTGTTACTGCTGTTTTTCCTTTTTTTACTGCTGTTATTTTTCCTGTTGTTTCTTCTACTGTTGCTATTTTTTCATTTTTTATTTGATATGTTAAGTCTGTGTCTTCTATTGTTGTATATAATAGGTTAAATCCTTGTGACATATTTACTTTTGCATTTTTGTTTTGTCCTATTCCTTTTATTCTTATTGGTGTTTCTTCAAATAGTAATACAGGTTTGCTTATACATACAAATTCATTTGAATTTACTGCTGAACTATTTCCTAATTGTCCAGAATAATTTTTTCCAATAGTCCATACTTTTCCATCTTCTCTTACTACTACTATTGTTCCTTCTCCTGCTGATACATTTATTATTTTATCTATGTTTTCTTTGTCTTTTCCATATTTTAAGTCTACTGGTAATAAATTGTTTGTAGTTGTTCCATTTGAAGATTGTGAATAACCATTATACCCCCATGAAATAGCTGTTCCATCTTCTTTTATTGCTACTGCAAATTCATTTCCTGCTTGTATTGATTTTACTCCTGATAGATAAATTGGCGTTGTAGTTGTTTGGGTTTCTTCCCCTTCTCCTGTTGTTATTGTTTCGTATTTTTCTATTACTTTGTCAAATGATTTTCTTGTTTGTGTTGCATTGTTTCCTAAGTTTCCATATGTGTTATATCCACTTGATAATACCTCTCCTTTTTTGTCTAATACTATTATTGTGTTGTTTTCTACTGCTATATCTATTATTTGTTCTAGTGTTGGTACTTTTCTTGGTGTATATATGTTGTCTATTGAAATTCCTTGTTGTCCATAGCTATTATATCCCCATGTATATAAGTTGCCATCTCCATCTATTGCTGCTGATGTATTATTTTTTGTTGCTATTTTTGTTATGTTTGTTAATTTTATTTTTGTTGGTATACTATTGCTTATTCTTGTTCCATCTCCTAGTTGTCCGTTTTGGTTATAGCCCCATGTATATACATTTCCTTCTTTGTCTATTGCCATAGAATGATAATTTCCTGCTGATACTTTTTCTATGTTTTCTAAGTTTGGTATTTCTTGTGGTGTGTATGTATTTCCTGTTCTTCCTAATTGTCCATAACTATTTGATCCAAATGAATATACTTTTCCATCTGCTGTTACAAGTAGAGCATGGTTGTTTCCTGCTGCTATATCTACTACATTTTCTATGTTTATTTGTGTTGGTCTATATCTGTTTGAATTGTCTCCTAATCCTAGTTGTCCATAGCCATTATATCCCCATGTCCATACTGTTCCATCTGCTTTTAATGCTAGTGTAAAGTCTGTGCCACTTACTGTTTTTGCTATTGTTTTGTCATTTTTTCTTAGTACTTGTACATCTATTAATACTTTATTTGGTAATTTATTTGTTGATACTTCTATTTTTGTTGTTCCATATTTTTGTCCTGTTACTAGCCCTGCATCTGTTACTGTTGCAATGTTTTCGTCTAATGTTTTGTATGTTATTTCTTCATTTTCTACTTGGTCTATTAATAGATTAAATCCTAAGTCTGTTTTTGCTTCTATTTGTTTGCTTAGATTGTTTGTTTCTAAGTTTAATACTATTTTTCTTGTGTTTACTTCTAGGCTTGCTTCTGAAATGTTTGCTGGTTCTGTTGTACTTGTTGTTGTTTTATTTCCCATTGCTCCATATCCATTATATCCTACTGTGTATACTAAACCTGAATCATCTACTATTGCTGCTGTTTGGCTTGATATATTTTGTGTGCTTGCCATTGTTATTATGTTTTTGTCTTCTTGTACTTTTGTTAATGATGTTAGTGTTTTTGTGTCTTGATTAAATAATTGTCCATAGTTGTTGTATCCTGTAACATATATTCCTGCTGTTTGGCTTAGATTTCCTTCTGTTCCTGTTGTTGTTGGTTTTATTGATAATATACTTGTGTATCCATTTGCTTCTATATCTTTTACTCCTGTTACAGTGTTTCCTTTTGAGTCTACCATTGTTACTGGTAACATGTAGTTTGTTGTATTTCTTGTTCCTAATTGTCCATAATAGTTATATCCTAATGAATATACTGTTCCATTTTCTGCTAGTGCTAGCGTATGTAGACTTCCTGCTGATACCTTTTTGATATTATTTAATACTGTTGTTGTTCCTGTTCTCATTTGTTGTGGTATGCTGTAATTTGTTTTGTTATTTGTTCCTAATTGTCCATAATAGTTATGTCCTGTGCTCCATACTGTTCCATCTGCATCTAACATTACTATATGGTTATCTCCTGCTGACATTTGTATTATGTTTGATACTTTTTGCATTTTTTGTGGTGTTGCATTTGGATTATTTTGACTTGTACTTCCTCTTCCTAATTGTCCTTCATAGTTATAACCCCATCCATATACTTTTCCACTTTCTGTTAATGCATATGATGAATGTCCTCCTGCTGTTATTGCTATTACTTTTTCTGGTATTCCTGTTACTTGGACAAATTCACTTGTATTTGTTGTGCTTGAATCTCCTAGTTGTCCATATTCATTATATCCTGCTGCCCACACTGTTCCATCTGATTTTAATACCAATGTATGACTATATCCTGCTGCTACATCTATTGCATATGTTGATTGTGTTTCGTCTTTTGAGTTATAGATGTTTGTTTTTGTTGGTCTATTTTTGGTTTCTGTATTTCCTATTCCTAGCTGACCATAGCCATTATATCCCCATGTCCATACTTCTCCATTTGCTTTTAGTGCTACAAAATGATTTCCCCCTCCTACTATTTTGGCAGCTGTGCGTCCTTGTTCCCCATTTACTTGGACTTTTACTGCTGCATAGCAGTCATTTTGTTTGTTATACACTTTTATGTATGTTGTTCCTGTTCCTGTTGCTGTTACTACTCCTTTGTCATCTACTGTTGCTATTTGGTCATCTTGTGTTTTGTATTCACATTCTCCCTTTTCTACTTCTTCATATAATAAATTGAATCCTGCTGTTACTGTGTATTCTATTTTTTCTCCTGTGTCTCCTGCTTTTTTGTAGTTTATTACTTTTGGTGTTGTGTTTAATTTTACTTGGCTTATAAATACTTTTTCTGTTGTGTTTTCATATGTTCCATTTCCTATTTGTCCTTGTCCATTATATCCTACTGTATATACATTTCCTTTTGTGTCTACTATTAATCCTGTTTGTCCTTCTGTTAATGCCATTGTTAGTATATCTTTTTCTTTTTCTACTTCTGTTGCATAATATGCTCTTGTTGTGTTTCCTGTGAATAGTTGTCCATAGTCATTTCTTCCTATTACATACATTCCTTGTGGATTTCCTTCTGAGTCCTTCTTTCTTGATATAAATACTGAGTTTTCTCCTGCTGAAATATGTTTTGCATCTGATACATATTTGTTTGATGTGTTTTTTGTATATACTGCTGTTGTTCTATCTGTTGAGCTTCCATCTCCTAATTGACTGTAATAATTGTATCCTACTCCTTCTACATATCCTCCTTCTGTTAACATATATGTATTATTACTTTTAGCTGATATTTCTTTTATTCCACTTATTGATGTCATTTGTTGTGGCAATGTTTGTAATGTTGTGTTTCCTATTCCTAATTGTCCATTTCCATTATATCCTGTTCCCCATACTTTTCCTTCTGCATCTAGCATTACTATGTATTCTGCTCCTGATGATATTTGAATTATGTTTGATACTTTTTTCATTTTTGTTGGATATAAAACAGGGTCATCTGATTTGCTTCCTTGTCCTAATTCTCCATATCTGTTACTTCCCCATCCATATACTTCTCCATTTGTTGTTAAGGCATATCCTGTATAATATCCTGTTGTTATTTGTACTATGTTTTCTAGGATTCCTTCTCCATTTGGACCTTTTACTTGTGTGAATATTTTTCTTTCTTCTGTGTCTCCTGTTCCTAATTCTCCATATTGATTGTATCCTGTACTCCATACTGTTCCGTCTGCTCTTAATATTATTGTGTGATTATATGATGCTGCTATGTCTATTGCATCTGTTATTAGTTCTTCTTCTTTTGTTCCATCTTCTAAGATTTTTTCTGCTTTTGCCTGTGTTGGCTCTGTTCTTGCGTTTGTATCACCTAGTCCTAATTGGCCATTTCCATTATATCCCCATGTCCATACTGTTCCATTTCCTTTTAATGCTGCATAATGGCAATTTCCTCCTACTACTTTTGGTTGTGCTTTGTTTTCTGAACCATTTACATTTACTTTTACTGCATTCCATGAGTCTGTCGTTGTATCATGTACTTTTATGTTTGTAGTTCCTATTCCTGTTGCTGTTACTGTTCCTTGGTCATCTACTGTTGCTACTTCTGAATCTAATGTTTTAAATTCATATGTACTTCCTTCTATATTTTCTTTTATTAGATTAAATCCTATTGTTGTTTTTGCTAGTATTTTTTCACTATTTTCTCCCACATTTTGATAGTTTATTATTTGGGATGTTACTTTTACTTGTATATTGCTTATACATATTTTGTTTTTTGTATTTTCGTATATTCCGTTTCCTAATTGTCCTTGTCCATCATATCCCACTGTATATACATTTCCTTCTCCATCTACTATTAACGCTGTACTGTATTGTGTTGGTGCTATTTCTAATATGTCTAGGTTTTTTTCTACTTCTTTTGCATATGGTTGAGTTGTTGTGTTTTGTGTAAATAGTTGTCCATAATTATTGTATCCTATTACATACATTCCTTGTGATTTTCCTTCTGTATCCTTTTTTCTTGATATGTATGTTGAGTCTCCTCCTGCTTTTACATGTTTTGCATCTGATACTAAATTTCCTGATGTGTTTCTTACATATGTTGGTGTTGATATATTTGTTGAGTTTCCGTTTCCTAGTTGTGAGTTTGAATCATTTCCTACTGAATATACATATCCATTTTCTGCTAGCATTATTGAATGATTTGTTCCTGCTGCTATTTCTTTTACTCCACTTACTGATGTCATTTGTTTTGGTTGCACTTGTATATCTGTATTTCCTATTCCTAATTGTCCTGAACTATTGTATCCTGTTGACCATACATTTCCATCTGCATCTAGCATTATTGCATGGTTTGCTCCTGCTGCTATTTGAATTATCTTTGATACTTTTTTCATTTTTACTGGATATAGTTCATTTATCTCACTACTTTTGCTTCCTATTCCTAATTCTCCATCATCATTTCTTCCCCAACCATATACTTCTCCTTCTGCTGTTACTGCATAACTTGCAGTATACCCTGCTGCTATTGATACTATGTTCTCCAAGTAATCTCCATTTTCATTTAATTTTACTTGTTGAAATGTGTTTGTATTTTCTGTTGTTCCATTTCCTAATTGGCCATAGTTGTTTAGTCCTGTTGCCCATACTGTTCCATCTGCTTTTAACACTAATGTATGATCGGTTCCTGCTGCTATGTCTATTACAGCTTTCATGTTAGTTTGTGTTGGCTCTGTTCTATTGTTTGTATCTCCTAATCCTAATTGGCCACTGCCATTATATCCCCATGTATATACTGTTCCATTTCCTTTTAATGCTGCAAAATAGTATCCTCCTCCTACAACTTTTGGCTGTGTTTCATTATTTTTTATTGTTACACTTACTTTTATTGCATTTGTTACTTCATTGTTTTGATCTTTTACTTTTATATATGTTGTTCCTTCTCCTACTGCTGTTATTACTCCATTTTCGTCCACTGTTGCCACTTCATTATCCATAGAGCTATACACTATGTCTTCATCTAATAATTTATTGGTTAAGAAACTTAGTCCTACTATTTCTGTGTGTTTTAATTGGTATTTATCTCCTTTTTGGTTTAAACTTATCATTCCATTTTCTGCTAAGCTTATTTTTGTTTTTGTAATATTTACTGGTTTGGTTGTATGTTCTGGTGCTCCTTGTCCAACTTGACCTTGTCCATCATATCCTACTGTCCATGTTCTTCCTTTTTCATCTATAATTAATCCTGTTTGATATGATATGTTTCTTGTACATGCCATTGCTAATACTTTTTTGTCTGTTTGTGTTTGATATAGTGTTGTTCTTTTTGTTGTACTTTCTGTAAAGTTTTGTGCATGGTCTGCCGCTCCTGCTACATATATTCCGTTTTCTCCTGTCGTTACCATTAATAGTCTTCCTGCACTTGCTATGTGTTTTATTCCTGATAATGAATATCCTGTTTTACTGTTTTTCATATATGTTGGAGATGTTATTGTTGTCGCTCCTCCTGTTCCTAATTGTCCATCTGAGTTTTCTCCTACTCCATATGCATATCCATCCTTTTGTAACATTAATGTATTATATTCTCCACATGCTATTTCCTTTACTTCTGATAATCCTTGCATTTCTCGTGGTGTAGATGTGTTTTCTTTGTTGTTATACACAAATCCTAATTGTGAGTCTGAGTTTCGTCCTGCAGCCCACACTGTTCCTTCTGCTGTTAATACTGCTGTGTGCAAATTTCCTGCTGCAATTTGCATTACATTTGTTACTTTTATCATTTGAGATGGTGTTAAATCTTCTTTGCTTACAGTTGTTCCATCTCCATATTCTCCACAGTCATTTCTTCCCCATGACCATACAGTTCCATCTTTTTTCAATACATGCATTGTGTTTGAGCCTGCTGATATTTGTATTACATCTGTTAAATTTGGTACTTGTTTAAATTCTGATGAATTTGTTGTTGTTCCATCTCCTAGTTGTCCATATGTATTGTCTCCTGAAATCCATACTGTTCCATCTTTTTTTAATATTGCTGTAAAATAATATCCTGCTGTTACATCTACTGCATCTTCTACTTTTGTTTTTGTTGGTTCTGTTCTATTTGTTTGATCTCCTGTTCCTAATTGTCCATTTCCATTATATCCCCATGTCCATACTGTTCCATCTGACTTTAATCCTACAAAATGGCTATATCCTCCTACTACTTTTGGATATGTTACTCCATCATCTGCATTTACATTTACTTTTACAGTTCCATAAATTTTGTTTGTACTGTCTATTATTTTTACATATGTTGTTCCTATTCCTACTGCTGTTATTTTGTTATCTTCTACTGTTACTACATCTGTGTCTAATGACTCATATGTTAAGTCTAATGTGAATTCTTTATTAATTAAATTTATTCCATATTCAAATTTTGGATCAATATATTTTGTTTCTCCTGCTTTTAAATTTTCTGCTGTTTCTTCTGTTGTAAATCTGTAATCACTTATACTGTATGCTTTGTATTGTGGTGAGCTTGTTAATGAACCATCTCCTAACTGGCCCAATCCTGCATATCCTATTGTGAATATTCTGCCTATGTTATCTACATAAGCTGTTGTTTGACTTCCCGTAGTTGTTGTCATAACTATTTTGTCTATGTTTTCACTGTTTTTTACTTTTGTGAATCTTGTGACTGTGCTTGTGTTTCCTTGTAGTAATTGTGCATATGAATTTTCTCCTACTACATATATTCCATTAGAATTTGTTATTGCTACTGATGTGTTACCTGCTGCATATATTTCTTTTACGTCCTTCATAGTGTTGTTTGAGCTATCTTTCATGTATACTAAATTTTTTCTTTGTGTACTTGAACCATCTGATAATTGATAATATCCATTATTTCCTGTAGCATACATATATCCATTGTCTGTTAATACTACTGTATGCATATATCCTGTTGCTACTTGCTTTATTCCTGTCATTTCTGATGTTCCATTTGTTGATTTCATTATTGTCCATGTTGTTATAGTTGAACTTGTTGTTTGTCCGATTCCAAGTTCTCCTTCATTGTTCCTTCCTGCTACATATGCTTTTCCATCTTCTGTTAGTGCTATTGTATGGTAATAACTTGTTGAAATTTGTTTTATGTTTGTTAATGTTGTTTTTACTGGTAACTTTTGGTCTTCAGTATTTGATATTCCTAGTTGTCCTGAACCATTTTCTCCCCATCCATATACTTCTCCATCATTTGTTATTGCAAACATTGTGTATTGTCCTGCTGATATTGATTTTATGTTTGTTAAATATCCTGTTCCATCTTCATTTTTTACTTGTACAAATGTTGATTGACTTTCTGTACTTTCTATTCCTAATTGTCCATCACTGTTTAATCCTGCCATCCATACAGTTCCATCTTTTTTTAGCACTACTGTACTTTGATATCCTGCTGCTATGTCTATTGCATCGTCTATTCCTAGATATGTTGGTCTTTTGTATATGTTTGTGTTGTTTTGTCCTAGCTCTCCACTTCCATTGCTTCCCCATCCATATACTTTTCCATCTTGTGTTAATGCTATAAAATGATTTGTACCTGCTACAATTTTTGCTTCTGTTGTTTTATTTTTTAAAGCTTCATTGTTAGCACTAGATATCGTTATACTTGTTTTTAACATAACTCTATCTTGTATATTTTTTATTAAATTCATTCCTTGATCTGTTGCTAGACCGAATAATATTGCTGAAATTATTAGCAATATTACTGCTCCAAATATTAATTTTCTTTCTCCATTATTTTTTCTTGTTTTTCCCATATCTGTACATTCCTTTCATTAGGCTTAAAGTTGTTGTTCTTTATTTTTTTCGAGCTAGCATTTTCCTTTTTTCCTAA
>ULRV01006069.1_pt1 | contig 23418 bp, 20 predicted proteins | sample 1955791 | NCBI WGS metagenome assembly ULRV01 (sample SAMEA4835692, study PRJEB28245) | human gut metagenome | biome: gut microbiome; material: fecal sample | place: Denmark | collected 2008 | reverse complement strand
GCAGCGGTCTCTGAATACGCGGTCACTGAGCCTGCCGAAGTAACCGAGTCCCTCGAAGCCACGGTCGCTTTGACAGGCTCAGCGACCGCAACAGGCTCAGCGACCTCCCCCAACCGCTGGCACTTCTCCGGCAAGGAGTCCCAGTCCTTCCTCTCCGCCGCCATCCCGCTCCTCGACTTCGGGGCGAGGATGTACGACCCGCTCACCGCCCGATGGACCGCGCAGGACCCACTCGCGGAGAAGTACTACGCCGTCAGCCCGTACGCATACTGTCTTGGGAATCCGATTGTATATCTGGATCCGAATGGAAAAACAATCACCATTTTTACAATAGATGACCAAAACAACATAATCCACTTAAATTATGAACCTAATATGCAATATAACAATGGAGATTCCTTTGCTACTAAAATAATCGACTATCTCAACTCCATCTACATTAATGGAGGCAAAGACGCTATGGATTGTTTAATTTCCGCATCTGAACAGATTTCTATAGTCAATGAAATAGGAAAAGGTAATAATTATCAATTTGTAGGCAATAAACAAGGTGGAGGCACTATTTATGCAGGTTCGGTATTATCTCAATCCTACGAGCAATCGCTTAGCGTAGAGTCATTATCTCACGAACTTTTTCATGGCCTTCAACAGGTGAACGGGCAAGGAGGCGCATCTATTTTTAACGAGGTAGAGGCATACGTGTTCGGTTATAAAGTTTTAGACAATTACCATAGTTCGTTGGACACAATTTATCAAAATTCGCCTTCGGGAGATGGGAACTCAAATATAGAAGGACAGAAATATCAACAGGCATTTTTAAATTTGGCGAATGGCAAAGACAACTATAAAGAAAATTTTAAGATTGCGGTCAGCAATTTCAAGAAAGGTGCCCGAGTGAACCTTACTGGACTTTATGATAAATTCCCTATAATAAAGCAGAATCAAGGCAAATATCTATTAATGAAATACTATCCAAAATGAGGACATATTTAATTTCAATTTTCATTTTCTTACAGACTTTCGCGGCAAGCGCCTTGGATTATTACACTCCACGGTTCTTCTCGTCAGCGATCCGTTGCGACAGCGTGGTAGTCAGATGCGACATCAAGCTTCCGACCACAGACGAACCAGAATATCAAGGAATAGCAATAACCAAAATATTCTCATATCAAGATGGGAGCAAAGAGACCTTCTGCTGGCCATCAAAAAAAGCCTCCCGGATCGTGAGCAATGAAGTTTTACTTGAATATGTGCCTATCTTGTATCATTCCTTTTTAGAATATTCCCAAAAAGCAAACCTACGGAAAGGATATTCATATTCAGTTCCTTTAGTCATTTGCCGCACGCCTGTTAAAATGGAGGCAAAGAATAGAAACGCTAGAGTTGAAGAACTGTCACGTACCTCATCCTCATTAGCCAAAAGTGAATATTCAAAAAGACTCGGACTAAGTAAATCATCGCTGAGAAGGATGGCTGATCTGAGGAGATTCGCTATAGCCACGATTCCTGACAATGTAATCTGCGATAGCGACTCATTAATGTTCATAGAACTCGTAGGAAAAGACAAGAGCATAAAAGGTGAGTCCCTTTATGTGCAATGTTCGTCCGATAAAAGCACGGTCTGGAGTTTTCATTCTACAGGACACAAGAACTCTCAAGAGTTTCTCGGAAAAGAAGAAACCGACTCCTTGACCGGTGTCCGCAAAATAGTCAACTATGTACGACGTGCGGATATCAAATCTTTGACAGAGCGTTACAGCGTTTCGGACGAAGTGGACAGTTATTATTACTACATTCTTCTGCTCAAGCGGGTCGATCAACAATTTGTTCCAGGAATATATTTGCAAACAAACAAATCAGACTGGTTTGATTAGCTTATTATGAAGCAGTTAATTATAAAAATCTCTTTCAAAAACTCAGAGAATGAGACGGCTATAAGATGGATTATTTCTTGGTGATAGATAAAACTAACGATACGGTTCAATGGACATTGAATTCCACATAGTTTTATTAGATATATTCAATTAACTATGAATTGAAGTGACAGGAGGTCCTTCTGTAGTATTAGATATCAATAGATGTTTATTATGATATACCATACCAACGCATTCAGCGAGAATGCCTTTTCTTATGACCTGAACCTGACAAGCCGGGTCTCCTCCGGAGACACCACCCTCGCGGTGTATGGGCATCTCGCAGACGGCACGAAGATCCGCTCGGTAGACGGCACCGGGAACGGCCTCCAGTACAGAGGCTCCCTGGTCTACACCCAGACCGCGGGTCAGTCCGGTTCTCCGACCCTGACCCTCGACTGCGCCCTGACCTCCGCCGGCAGGATAGTCCGCGAGACCACCGACGACGGATCTGTCTCCTACAGACCCCTGATCCACCTCCGCGACCACCTCGGCAGCGTCCGCGCCGTCATCGACGGCGACACCGGCACCGTCCTCGAGGCCAACGACTACTACCCGTTCGGCAAGCGGATTCCGACACCTGTAACGGAATCCGCAGTCACTGAGCCTGTCGAAGTGACCTCCAATCCGAACCCGCATAGTGCCGCTTCGACAGGCTCAGCGACCTCCCAAAACCGCTGGCTCTTCTCCGGTAAGGAGTCCCAGTCCTTCCTCTCCGCCTCCATCCCGCTCCTCGACTTCGGGGCGAGGATGTACGACCCGATCACCGCCCGATGGACCGCGCAAGACCCCCTCGCGGAGAAGTACTATGCCGTCAGCCCGTATGCCTATTGTGAGGGAATGCCCGTGAATCTAATTGACCGTTTGGGTAAGGAAGTGATACCGTATGGGGACGCAGAATTGGAGATGATTAGAAATACCTTACCAGAAGAAGCACGTAAATATGTACAACTTGATAAAAATGGAATGATCAATAAAGAACTTCTCGCACAATATGCTTGCGAAAGTCTAAACTTCAAGAACCTTATTAATCTGGTAAACTCTGATAAAGTTATCAAAGTAAGCTTCAATGATAATTTCTCATTCAAAGACAAAGATGGACAGTTAGGGACTGCTGATATGTCGTATTTTCCGTTCGACGAATCGTTTCCTGAAGATAAAGACACTGATTTTGTTTTCATTAGTGGTTTGTCCACAGGGGAATCTGGATTTTACGGCAAAACGTTATTCCCTGACAATGATGGAGATCAGAATTCCACAACTGATGCAATTGAGATTATAATACATCCTTCATTATCTAAGGTTGGTGCAGCAGAGGCGTTTAGTCACGAGGGATATGGACATGCATTGTTGTATATCAGAAATGGAGGAAATCATAATGCAGCATCACATATCACAAAAGGTATGACTGAAACAAATATTGTGTTAAAATCAATGATTCTTAAAGCCAGAAAAGAGACATTTAACAATATAACGAAATGAAAGGTTATATATTAATGATGTTAACGATGATATGCCAATTGCTTCAGGCAAGAGACATCAAAATGAATATTGAGTCATATCATTATATTAAAAGTACCAATGGTGAAACAATCACCATTGTTGAGTATCAATTGACGAATCGTTCCGATGAGCCGTATTTCACCTGGATAGATTTTAATAATCATAATGAAAAAAGGGATAAAAAGATACATCGATACTTTTATGCACCTCACGGTGATTTGAATTTGGCGACATTGATGACCGACAATGTTATACGAACCAGCAGGGAAGTAATAATAGGGGCAACATTCATAAAACGACTGAAACCAGGCGAATCGTTTAAATACATTGTGGTGAACGAAAAAGACAATGATGATTTTAGCAAGAACATTATTGTCGAAAAAGTCTCATACGTCAGTAAGACAATAGGTTTTAATGTTCCAGAATCTTTTGAATATGACAAAACTGAATTGGTTGTTTTCTGATGATGCGTTTGAGCAGTTCACAACATTATTTGCAATAAGACTTGCGATATGAAGCAAACCATTCTGACCGTAATCACCAGACAGCCTTACGCCAGAATGTTGCGAAAGGTCCGCAAGGAATTCTGTCAGGGCAGGACTATCCGCCTGACGGACGCAAGGAGATTCTCGGGAGGCGCGTCCACCAACGCCTTCAGCGAGAGAGCCGTCACCTATGACCGGAACGGCAACATCCTGTCGTTCACCAGGTACGGGGCGGACACGGCAGTCCCGGAGGAGGCGCTGGCATATTCCTACGACGGCGACCTGTTAAGCGGCGTCAGCAACTCCGGCTCGTCCGGCGGAGGTGGCATCTTCACCCACGACCACAACGGGAATGTCACCTGCGACGGCCTGTCCGGACTCGATATAGAGTACGACGACCTCAACCTGACAAGCCGGGGCTCCTCCGGAGACACCACCCTCGCGGAGAAGTACTACGCCGTCAGCCCGTACGCATACTGCATTGGGAATCCGATATCTCTGTTTGATCCTAACGGGACTGATGTATGGACAGTGGATGCGTTTGGAAACGTCGTGTGGAAAGAGCAAAGCGACACTCATTGCCTTTATTATGTGGACAATGACGGGAATCTCTCCGAGGATTATGTGACAGTCTCTGACAGAAGTATCCTGGATGACCTTACAAAGACTGAGGTCAAGACAGATGGCGGGACCGAGGTCAGCAGCCATTCATCCAAGACTGGAATCAACGATATGTTCAAGGTGTTCAAATTTGCTTCGGATAACACTAAGGTCGAATGGGCGATCCACCGCAACGGAGACTCCTACACCATTGGCACAGGTCACAAAACAGACAACGCGGCTTCGTGGGAGGATTATGTCGGCGCAATGCCCAACGCTACAGTTCATTCACATCCAGGTACTTGGCAAGATATGGCAGATGAGATTAATTCTATGGGATATGGAAGTGCTTTCTATAACACAGATCAAACTCACGCCAAACAGGAGATCGATAAGTACGGAAGCAAAGCCCGGATCAATTACGTCTATTTTCCTGTTTCAAGAAGATTGTATAAAGTCGGATACTACAATGCGTCTTTCATAAGAAATATTAAAAACCACAATGGCTTCTATTTCGGAACATTAAACAAAAAATAGCACAAATGAAAAAGTTGATAATTATACTTACAGCGATTCTGTACGCCCAGATGTGCTGCAATCCCGCACGCAGGACGGTGGCGGAGCAGGAGACTGACAGAAAGGACAGTCCGTCAGTAGAGAGGATGTTCATTTCCGACAGGCTTCAAGACTCGTTGGAGAACTTTTTGAAACTGGTTGACACCAGCGATGTTTTTATGGTGTGCCTGAAGCCTGGAGTGTATCGTAACAGCGAGGACACGTCTCATAGAAAAGATGTTGTGACAATATCCTTTTGGGTCGATAATAAGGACACGAACGTTATTTTCGCCGGCAGGCACGGGATATCAGCTCCGATCAACGTTGGTACTGGGGCTTGGATCTATAACGAGACCGTAGTAGGGGCCAAGTATGTCAACAAAACCATAATTGCCGTAAACAGCAATGTGGATATTTCCCTGGATTCCATTTTGGACAGTGTGTTTTTGCAGGGTCTGTCTCTTGAATTATATGAGAAGAGAAAAAGTTATGCGTTGGATGTGACAGGCGGCATCGTTCCATATCTAAAGTCATACATTATAAATGGGGACAGTTTGCGTTTGGAATTCAGTAATGAAAAGAATATGGCGTGTCTGGACACAGTGGTACACAATAATAAACGGGCTGGTTATAAACTATAAGTGAAGAATGCCAAGATATCTTATCCCACGAACCATTCACATATCCATAAAAAGATGACCAGCGAAATAAATATTACATTATGAAACAGTTGACGATAATTCTTGGTATTCTGCTTGCCGCCCTGGGATGCGCGGATAATAAGAAAGACGGCCCGGCGACGCTTGACAATGGATCGTCTAAGAGAATGACAGAGTTGGACTCTCTTTCCAAAATCTCCATTATAAAGGACACGACCGTCTGGCCGGGCTTCAACCGGGTCAACCGGAATGGACAGAGGATGGGGATGTGGAAAGAAACCGGGACTTTTTATTATGAATACGAATATAGTGAGGATGGAAATGAGGTCGTTTTTAAGAAGTACTCACGCCTGACAGGAACTTTGATGTGCCTTGTCCATAATAAAGAAAATAATCGTTGCGATACCTACTATCATTTTGACTATAAACGCCCACTGGATTTCACCTGCTTGAATTTTCGACCAAACAAAGAATACCGCAAACTTGCAAGAAGAATTCCAAATTCTAATGTATACAAATACAGGTGCACATTATTATCCTTTTTCAGGAATGGGACAATCTCGTCAATAGAGGAAATCGATTATGATGAGGACCCATTATGGGACGGAGAGGAACTTTGGGTACGATATTTCAAGGAAGACGGTACTGAATCAGATGTCGATTTATATGATTATAAATGGAAAGGTTGGGACTTGAACAATCTGGACTCCTGCGGCCGCCGTCAGGGGCTGTGGCTGGAGGATGACGGCTACAGGGAGGTCTACTACAAGGACGGTGTCGTGGACGGAATATTCCGCTCATACTCTCGAAAGACAGGCACGCTCCTCTCGATCGGATGGTACTGCAAGGGGATGCTTTCCGGACGCTGGTTCTATTTTGACGAGCAGGGCAAGCTGCTCAGAATCGATGACCATCCCGACCTTGAAGGAAGTCCCGGCTGGCTGGCCGACTCATATCTCTCAAAATAAAAAACGTCAGGACAATTTGATATCAATGCCTTAGATTATTAACCCAGATTAATGAAATATATAATATTGACTTTCACTCACGGCAGCGTCCGCGCCGTCCTCGACGGCGACACCGTCATCGAGGCCAGCGACTACTACCCGTTCGGCAAACGGATTCCGTCACCGGCCGCCGGATCGGCAGCGGTCTCTGAATACGCGGTCACTGAGCCTGCCGAAGTGACCGCCGACCCGAACCCGCATAGTGTCGCTTCTACAAGCTCAGCGACCGTAGTAACCGCGACGACCGCTATCCGATTGCGCTCCAGAACGGCCTTGAAGTCAACCTTTCGGGACTTCAGGAGACTGCTGAGGCTTATTTCCAGCGGCATGACAAGGATGAAGCCGGTCACCGGATCTTTTGAAGGACGTTACGCTGTATGAGTACATTATATTCACATTTTGCTACATTGGCCGCATTGGCATTTGCGGTTTCCTCCTTGTTTGTCGGCTGCGGTGGCTCCGGAGGCGATCAGAAAGACGAACTGGATGAGCCTTCTGTGGACAAAGTGGCGTTCGCACGTGGTGCTGATGTCAGCTGGGCTTCGGAAATGGAGTATGATATGACCCACAATCCTTCCCGGATAAGCGGAACGGCTTTCAAGGACTCCAAGGGCAATGCCGGGCTTTATCCGGTGCTTAAGGCCGCCGGGATCAACGCCATACGCCTTCGTGTCTGGGTGAAGCCTGAGGATCCGAACGGATGGAGCGGCAAGGATGATGTCGTGAGGATGGCGAAACGGGCCGCCGAGGCGGGAATGTCGGTGATGATAGATTTCCACTACAGTGACTTCTTCGCTGATCCGAGTCGTCAGAATACTCCCGCCGAGTGGGCTGGCCTGGATCTGAAAGGCCTTTCCGCCAAGGTCGCCGAGCACACCAAGGATGTTCTGACCGCCTTGAAGTTCGCAGGAGTCACTCCGCATTGGGTGCAGGTCGGCAACGAGACCCGACCGGGTATGCTTTGGGAAACCGGACGGCTTTACAACGACAAAGGCGAGATCTCCGGAGGATGGCCCAACTATGCCGCCCTGTCAAACGCAGGCTACGATGCCGTCAAGTCGGTTTTTCCTGCCGCCAAGGTGATCATCCACATCGACAACGCCTACCAGGACAACACCTGGTTCTTTGACAAGCTCAAAGCCGCTGGCGGCAAGTTCGACATGATCGGCCTTTCGCACTACCCTATGACCAATCCTAGCATGACTTGGAAGGCGATGAATTCCTCCGCCATCCTGAACATCAAGTCATTGGCCGCCAAGTACGGCTGCCGGGTGATGGTCTGCGAGGTAGGTGTGAAGAACACCGCATCTGACCTTGCTGCCTCTACACTGTGCATGACCGAGTTTATGAATTCCGTGAAATCCTTGTCCGTCTGTGCCGGAGTGTTCTACTGGGAGCCTCAGGTTGACGGCAAATGGAGACCAGCCATCTATGAGAGGCCGGACCGCGACTGGGGAGCCTATAATATGGGAGCCTTCTCCTCCGACGGCTCCGCTATCACTCCGACCGCCATTCTATCAGCTTTCGGAGAATGAGGTTGAAGGTGAGTCCGGTCACTTAGGCAAGCTCAGTGACCGGGAAAAGGGTTTGTGACCAAAGTGACCAAGGAGGGGGCAATGTGTCTGACTACTTCTCCAACGGGAAAAGGCCGTAGAGCTCGGCATCGATCCTGTCGGTGATGGAGGCGAAGTCCTCAGGGCGGTTCTCGAAGTCGAGATCATCGGTTTCGATGGTCAGAACCTTGCAGTCATATTCATTGATCCACTTGTCGTAACGGTCGTTCAGGCCGCTGAGATATTCAAGGCTCATGGTCTGCTCGTAGTCGCGGCCACGTTTCTGGATCTGCGCCACGAGGTGAGGCACCGATGATTTGAGGTAGATCAGCAGGTCGGGCTTTCGGACGGTGGCGGCCATCACATTGAAGAGATCCATATAGGTCTCGTAGTCACGTTTGCTGAGGTTGCCCATAGCATAGTTGTTGGCCACGAAGATGTGGACTCCCTCGAAGAGCGTCCTGTCCTGGATGATGACCTCCCGGCTCCGCGCGATCTCCAGCACGTCCTTGAATCTCTGGGCAAGGAAGTAAGTCTCAAGATTGTACGACCAGCGGGGGATGTCCTTGTAGTAGTCCTCAAGATAAGGGTTATAGGTCACCGACTCGTACTTCGGTGTCCATCCGTAATGGGCGGAGAGCATCCTCGTCAGGGTGGTCTTGCCGCTGCCTATGTTGCCTGCTATTCCTATGTGCATCGTAATATGTTCTTTTATGTTTTTTCAGTCGCTTCGACAGGCTCAGCGACCGATGGAGTCTATCTCTATACCGTCTCCGTCCCAGTCAATGTCCTCCTCCGGCTCGTTGAACGGCTGGAGAAACGGGTTCTGCGTCCTCTCATTGGCGATGGTGGTGCGATGCCCGTGTCCCGGAAGCACATCCACATCTCCCGGCAAGCCCATCAACTTGTCCATGACGCTGATGATCTCCCTGTCATAATCCCCTCCAAGATGGTCTGTACGGCCTATCGCTCCGGCAAAGAGAGTGTCACCGCTGAGCAGAACCTTGTCCGCCTCACCATAGTAGCAGACGCATCCCGGCGTGTGACCCGGCGTGGTGATCACCTTGAACGGCGCGCCCTGAAGCGTGTCCAGCACCTCGCCGTCACTGATGTCAACTGTCTGGATCTGAGATGAGTCCGGAGCCAGCAGCCCGAAATCCCTCACCGCGGCCTGGTTGTTGTCCAGCACGATCTTGTCATCCGGCGACATCAGAACCGGCACTGAATATTCCCCCACAACCTTCAGCACTCCGTGAACATGGTCAAAATGCCCGTGTGTCAGCCACACCGCCTTAGGAGTCAACCCCTCTGCCGCGATAAATTCCCGAAGCCTGGCAAACTCCTCCGGCCAGTAGCACCCCGGATCCACAATCACACAATTCCCAACCGCATCCCAAAGCAAGTAGCAATTCTCACGGAAAGAATTGAATATAAATGTCTTGATGTTTAGTTGATGATCCATATTCATTATCCCCAAATTCATAACCTTGATCATATGCGCTTATTACGGTCAGGGTCGAACAAAGCCAATTGAACCTCATGTCGCGACCAATAATCCTCATATGATATATGCTTATCATTTTTCGACGAAGATAAGTCTTCCTTATACTGAACATACTCATTGATGGCTTGAGCCACAAAACGAGCAAGATTCACCGGAACCGCATTTCCTATCATCTGTTCCCGGTCCGTCTTATTTCCAAGAAACACAAAACCTTCCGGAAAGGTTTGCACCCGACTGCGTTCCTCGGTGGTCAACGGGCGTATGCCTTCAAGCGACTTCACAGGATCACCGGCATGGAGTTTATAACCCTTTGGCATAGGCCGGTTCACACCTCTTATGGTCGGACTCGGCTCATGGACACTAAAGACACCTCGGCGGACATAACTTCTCGGATGCCGGTAATAATATTCAAAACCAAGACTGTCCCCGAAATATTCCGCCAACGTCAATGGCTCCTTGGCAAGGTTTTTTTCGATAAAGGGAAGCATGAATCCATCTTCCTCTCCTAGCCTCCCAATCATAAAGAAACGCTTCCGCGCTTGAGGAACACCGCATAGACTTGCATCCAAGACGTACTGGGTCAAGCCATAACCAGCATCCTTGAACACTCGCTTGGCTTCCGTAAGCTTATTAGTCTTTACTATACGAGCGACATTCTCCATCACAAACCACTCCGGACGGATCTCTGCGATAATACCCGCATAACTGACTGTCAAATTGCCGCGTCCATTATCCTCATCCCTTTTTCCTGCCGAAGAGAAATCCTGACAAGGGGGGCCGCCGATTATCATTTCCGGCCCAAACCGGGATATCTCACCTACAGATTCCTCAACATCGTTCAAATCCGCCTTTATCGCCGGATGAGAGAAATTCGCACGGTAGACATCGAGAGCCTTATCCCAGTTGTCCATTCCGGCCACCACACAATGCCCGGCCAACTCAAAGCCCTTACTCATTCCGCCACAACCACAAAACAGATCTACAACTCTCATAACTTCTACCTAATCAAACAAATCCGGACTATTCACTATCACTGCGTCAAAACGTCGTTCCGGACTCAGAAGATTCTGTCCTCCTCCAAGGATAATATTCCGGATCTCATTTTTACCTATGCGTGGATGCGTAAGTTCCGGAGAGTTCAAGAGCCTCCACGATGACTTGCCCGGAATCGCAAACGCCTTGTCATTGGCATTGCCGTATGAATGATCCTTGACTATCCTTATGTAATCAAATGTGTCATAGTCAACATAATCCTTCAGCATGAGGTAAATCCAGACCAAAGATCTTTGGAAACGTGAGATTTCAGAATCGCTGATCGCTCCCGCCGTATAACACATGTGAAGAACCGCAAGATTAGACCACACGAACACATCCAGACAGTCATCCGCCAGTTTTCCATCCTTCATCTTCCATACCGGCTGGACAATGAGAGGCGACTGTCTGGCACTTATCTGTTTCGCGACTTCTGCTATCGCGGATTCAATTTTCATATAATGCGGCAGCACCTCGCTTACTTCTCCCCAATGATTAATCTTTGGTACCGTGTTAAGTATTCTACGCAGAAAAATCTTGTCTTCGTCTGACTGGAATTGTTCGCAGATACTACAAGCAAGGAAACAAATGGTCGGAGGTCTTACCACAAGCTCACAACTATAATTCTCCTCGGAAAGTTTCTTGGTAGTGTTGTCCGGCAGAGCTGTCAGCTTAACCTCAAGCCCGATAAGGCTTTCATTGGACGCACGGTTCATCATCACTAAATCAATCTTCTCGCGGTTGCCCGTATAGTACTTTTCAAATGCTGAAAAGCCGGATTCAAAATTATAGAACGCTTCCTCAGACAGCGGATCTATCCTGAACAACTCCGTCCCTGAGATTTTTCCGTGAACCAGATTATTACTCTCGTCAACGCAAAGGTAAACAGGCTTGACACCCTTACAAGACATATATGCTACAAGAGAGGCCGGGAAAGAACTATTAAAAATGTTCTTTCCCCAATTGGCTTCTTTAGTGTAGTCCCTGCTGGAATGCTTCTGTCCGAACAGGCCTGGTTTAACATCCTTCTTCATACAGCACAAATTCAACAAATGAAGTTTAAACTATGTTTAGAAACAAAGATACATATTTTCGTTAAATTTGCGGAATAAAGAGGAAATGATGAGCAAGAAAGAATATATCGAGATCAGGGGGGCGGAGGCACATAACCTCAGGGGGGTGAATGTGGACATCCCGAGGGGGGAGTTTGTGGTGGTGACGGGGCTTAGCGGAAGCGGGAAGTCCTCGCTGGCGTTCGACACAATCTACGCCGAGGGGCAGAGACGGTACATGGACACACTCTCCACCTACGCCAAACACTTTATGGGAGTGCTGGAAAAACCTGAGGTCGAGAGCATCACGGGGCTGAGTCCGATCATCGCGATCGAGCAGAAGACCACCGGAAACAACCCCCGCTCGACCGTGGGGACCATCACGGAGATATTCGATTTCCTCCGGCTCCTCTACGCGAGGGCTTCGAGGGCATATTCACCGGTCACCGGGAAGGAGATGACCCGCTACACCGACGCTCAGATCATCGACTTGATAATGAATGAGTACAGGGGGAAGAAGTGCTACCTTCTCGCCCCGCTGGTGGTGGGTCGCAAGGGACACTACCGCGAGCTGTTCGACCAGATGCGCAAGCGTGGCTACACCGACATCAGGGTGGACGGGAAGATCCTTCCGCTGAACGAGGTCGATGCCCTGGATCGCTACAAGAGCCACTTCATCGAGCTGGTCGTCGATAAGTTGAAGCCGTCGGAAGGCGACGTGAAGCGCGTGCGGGACTCCGTGGCCGCTGCCCTGAGCATCGGCAAAGGCTCGGTGGCCCTGCTGGAGTCCGGAGCGGACAAGCCGAGGCATTTCTCCAAGCATCTGGTCGATCCGGATTCGGGAATATCCCTCCAGGAACCCGCGCCACACTCTTTCTCTTTTAACTCCCCGGAAGGCTACTGCCCTCACTGCAAAGGACTTGGAATGATAGTGGACGTAAACATGGACACGATCATCCCGGACCGTTCCGTCTCGATAGCGGACGGCGGAATCGTTCCGCTTGGAAAGATGCGGGAGACCAAGAAATACGATGTGATCCGCTCGATAGCGCGCAAGTACAACTTTTCCCTCTACGATCCGATCGACACGATCCCCGACGAGGCCATTTCACACATCATCTTCGGAAGCGACGAGCTGTTCCGCGTCGGCGAAGGAGGGCTGTCCGAGATGGTGACGTTCGACGGAATCGTGGACGACATCGACGAGAAGATCGTCTGCCCGGTCTGCCACGGAACCCGCCTCAACGAGAATGCCCTGTGCTTCAGGATTGACGGGAAGACCATCGCCGAAGTGGCCGCGATGGAGATGACCGAGCTGAAGGAATGGTTCCTGTCGCTGCCTGGCAAACTGAACGCCAGGGAGAACAACATCGCCCGGGACATCCTCAAGGAGCTGGGCGAGAGAGTCCAGTTCATGCTGGACGTAGGCCTTGACTATCTGTCACTTGACCGTCCCACGGCCTCGCTTTCCGGAGGCGAGGGGCAGCGGATCCGGCTCGCCACGCAGATCGGCTCGAAGCTCGTCAACGTGCTGTACATCCTCGACGAGCCGTCCATCGGGCTGCACCAGAGGGACAACCGCAAGCTGATAGACTCACTGAAAGAGTTGCGCGACGAGGGCAACTCGGTGATGGTCGTGGAACACGACTACGAGACCATGATGAACGCCGACTGGCTGGTGGATGTCGGCCCGGGTGCGGGCGAGAAAGGTGGAAGAATATGCCTGAACGCCCCTCTGAAAGCTCTGTTGGAATATTCATCGGACAGCGGCAGGGTTCCGGCCTCGCTGGACAAGGAGACCGCCGGCCACTGCATATTCGGAAAGTCAAAGACACTGGATTACCTTCAGGGGAAGGATGCCATCCCGGTTCCGCACACCCGCCGCACCGGGAATGGTAAGTTCCTCAGCATCAAGGGTGCCCGCGGCAACAATCTGAAGAACGTCTCCGTGGATTTCCCGCTGGGATGCTTCATCGGGATCAGCGGAGTGAGCGGCAGCGGCAAGTCCACGCTAATCAACGAAACCCTGATGCCGATTCTGAAGAACAAGTTCTACAGGGCGAAACTCCGCCCTCTTGCATACGACTCGATCGAGGGCGTGGAGAACATCGACAAGCTCATCGAGATCGACCAAAGCCCGATCGGACGTTCGCCGAGATCGAATCCGGCCACTTTCACGGGCGTGTTCAACGACATACGCAACCTGTTCGCCGACACTCCGGATGCCAAGGTGCGGGGATTCAAGGCCGGCAGGTTCTCCTTCAATGTGGCCGGTGGCCGCTGCGAGGCATGCAAGGGAGCCGGAATCAAGGTCATAGAGATGAACTTCCTGCCGTCCGTGAACGTGGTCTGCGACGAATGCAGGGGCAAGAGGTACAAGGAGGACACCCTGTCCGTGCACTACAAGGGCAAGAACATCAATGACGTGCTGGAGATGCCGATCAGCGAGGCCTACGAGTTCTTCAGGCCGATTCCCGCCATCGCCCAGAAACTGAAGGCATTGGTGGATGTGGGTCTTGGTTATGTCCATCTCGGCCAGTCCGCCGTGACGCTTTCCGGCGGCGAGAGCCAGAGGATGAAACTGGCTGCGGAGCTGTTCAGAAAAGCCACCGGCAACACCCTCTACATCCTCGACGAGCCGACGACCGGCCTTCATTTCGAGGACATCAAGGTACTCCTCAACGTCCTGCAGCAGCTTGTGGATCAAGGCAACACGGTGATCATCATCGAGCATAACCTCGATGTCCTCAAAAGCGTGGACTACCTCTTCGACCTAGGCCCCGACGGAGGCCGCCGCGGCGGCCTGATCGTCGCCCAAGGCACTCCCGAAGCCCTCGCCCGGAACGCCTCCTCCGTCACCGGCCCCTTCCTCGGATAGAAAAAGTGTAGATTCGCATTGCGAAATTCATAGAAAAAGTGTAGATTTGTATGGCAATATTTAATAGAAAAGTGTCAAAGCCATGCTACACAGAAAGATAGAGGGTTACTTGGAGGGGCATCTAAAGTCCGAGACCGACCGGATTCTGATTCTGGAAGGTGCCAGACAAGTGGGCAAATCGTTCATAATACGCAAAGTAGGAGAACGATTGTACAAGAACTTCATCGAGATCAATTTCGTGAAAGACGACGAGGGTCCTCAGTTGTTCAAGGAGATCAGAACCACTGAGGAATTCTACTTTATTTTGAGTTCTATCCACGGCAAGAATCTTGACTCCTATAAGAATACGCTTGTCTTTCTTGATGAAATCCAGCACTATCCACAGTATCTTACCCTGCTGAAATTTTTCCGGGAAGATCACCGGTTCCGTTTCATAGCGAGTGGCTGCCTATTAGGGCTTACTTTACGGGAAACAACTTCCATTCCCGTCGGCAGCATCATCAGAAAATCAATGTATCAACTTGATTTCGAAGAGTTTTTACTCGCAAACAACTTTGGTTTTGACACGTTGGAGACACTCAGACAAAAGATGGAGAAAGGTGAAAGCATAGACGTGGCTATGCATAATTACATCATTGGCCAATTCCGGCGCTATCTTCTTGTCGGAGGTATGCCGGAGGCCGTGAATGAATATCTCGCCTCACACAACATCGTAAAAGTCAGAGAAGTACAGGAAAGCATAAAGTCTCTCTACGAAGTCGATGCGACAAAATACGAGGAAGACAACAATAAATCACTTCTTATAAGGCGTGTCTATAATATGATTCCGTCCCAGATGGAGAACAAGAAAAAAAGGATTGTGGCAAAAGACATACGGAACAAGGTTGGAGACAGGTTCGACAACTACCGGGAGGAATTCGAGTACTTGACATATTCAGGAATCGCACTTAACGTCAACTCCATCTCGAACCCCAAGTACCCTCTGTCCGAGTCCGTCCACAAGAATCTTCTCAAACTCTATCTGAACGATGTCGGATTACTTACGGCACAACTATACAGAAACAATGTCCGCCCGGTTCTTTCGGATGAGGAGGGGGTGAACCTTGGTTCCGTCTATGAAAGTGTCATCGCCCAGGAACTGAAGGCGCACGGACACAATCTTTTCTATTATGACAACAAGCAGAAAGGAGAGGTCGATTTCTTGATTGATGACTATAAAAGCACAAGCGTTCTGCCGATCGAGGTCAAATCCGGTAAGAATTACACCATCCACAGCGCCATCGACAACCTGCTAAGTATATCTGACTACAACATCAAATCAGGCCTCATCCTGTCAAACTCCCGGGAGATACGTACTTCCGGAAAGATAACATATATGCCCGTCTATTACATTATGTTCATCAATGCCGATCAGGTTGATGAAAGTGAGATCTAATTTTAATGCAACCGCGGTTACTGTAACGGCGGTTACAAAAACAAGAAGCACTCTCCTACTATCCGAAACAAGCAGTAGGAGGGTGCTTCAGCATATTCATTTACAAGAGCTTGCGCTCCACGGCAGCTATCGTTCCCAGGCGAGGGCGGAGGCGCCGAGGATGGCGGCGTCGGACTCCTTGAGCTGGGAGTAGACCAGCTTGACCTTGTTCTTCCAGAGAGAGAGGACGTTGTCGTTCATCGAACGAAAGATCGGCTCGGTGAGGAACTCCTTGCTTCTGGCCAGTCCGCCGAAGAGGACGATGGCCTCGGGAGCGGAGAACGCGATGAAGTCGGCGAAGGCCTCTCCGAGGAGTGTGCCGGTATATTCAAAGATCCTGATGGCAAGGGCATCGCCTTCCTTGGCGGCCTCGTAGACATCCTTCGAGGTGATGGTGTCGAGGCTGCGGAGGGACGACGGCTGATCGCTCATGTCGAGCCACTCGCGGGCGGTTCTGGCGACTCCGATTGCCGAGCAGTAGGTCTCAAGGCAACCGGTCCTGCCGCAGTTGCAGCGGCGGCCGTTATGGCGGACGATGGTGGTGTGGCCCAGCTCGCCGGCAAACCCGTCGTGGCCATAGACCACCTCGCCATTGATGACGATTCCGCTGCCGACACCGGTCCCGAGGGTGATCATGATGAAATTCTTCATTCCCCTCGCCGCTCCGTAGGTCATCTCGCCCATCGCTGCCGCATTGGCGTCGTTGGTGAGGGTGACAGGGATTCCGCCCATCGCCTCTGAAAGCATCTTGGCGAAAGGAATCGAACCAGCTCTTCCCCAAGAAAGGTTAACGGCATTCTCGACTTCACCGGTGTAGTAGTTGGCGTTAGGAGCGCCCACACCGATTCCACGGATCTGCCCTTCGGCACCGGCATCGGTGATGATCTTCTTCAGCGCCGCGGCAAGTTCCTCGATGTAAGGCTCGACAGTAGTGTAGGAATCCGAGCGGATGACTGTCTGTGCCAGCACGGTACCGCGCGCGTCCACTACTCCGCATTTGGTGGTCTGTCCACCAACGTCTATTCCTATTACAAGATTCTGTTCCATAATGTTTGGCTATGAGAAGTTCCGGCGGAGAACCCCGCCGGAACGGGATTTCAAATTAAGCTGTTTTCTTTACTTTGGATCCGAACAGGGCGTACCAGAGGATGTAGGCGACACCGATGATGACAACGATGTAGCTCATCAGGTAGTTGGTTGCGTCAGCGACGGCACCCTGGATGAGGGGGAGGATACCTCCACCGCAAACCATCACCATGAAGAGGCCGGAAGCGATTGAGGTGTACTTGCCAAGTCCCTCGACGGCAAGGTTGAATATCGCTCCCCACATCACCGAGGTGCAGAGTCCGCAGAGGATGAAGAACATCACTCCGATCGGAATCTCGGCGAGGGAGAATGAGAGATTCGAGGTGATGGCCGGGAACTTCACGGTCGCTGTGTCACCAAGGATCATACCCAGTACGAGGAATATGATGGCTACCGTGCCGACGAAGCTGACCATAGCGCGGCTGGAGACCTTTCCGCCGACGGAAGCGCCTACCAGACGGCCACAGAGCATAAGGAACCAGTACATGCCGACAATCGTTCCGGCGACAGCGGCGCTGATGCCGATCTCGGCGGATGTCATGTAGAGGTTCACGAAGTTAGGAATACCCACCTCGACACCCACATAGACGAATATGGCGATGATACCAAGCACGAAATGCTTAAAGGAGAGGGCTCCCTTGACGCTCTCGCCGATGGTGAGCTGCTGCGTCTTTCCGGAAGCTGCCGCCGCCTCAAGCTCAGGCTCAGGAATATGCGAGGCCGCGATGATGATGAACGCCAGAGCGAAGATGCCCATCGCGATGAAAAGCGCCGGATTGGCGTCGGCGATCTGCGTGTCCTTCGTAACGTCACCGATGAGATAGCCCACGAGCACAGGCACGATGGTCGCGCTCAAGGAGTTGCAGGAACCGCCCCACTGGATGAGCTGGTTACCCTTGTTGCCGCCGCCACCGAGGGTGTTGAGCATAGGGTTCACAACCGTGTTGAGCATACACATCGAGAATCCAGAGATGAACGCGCCGAGGATGTAGACCGCGAAGCTGCCGACAATTCCTGAAAGGAATGTCACACCTACTCCGACGAATCCCACCGTCACGGCGGCGAGGGCTGTGAACTTGTAACCCTTCTTGGACAGGATCATACCGGCCGGCAGACCCATGAACGCATAGGCGATAAAATTGGCCGCGTTACCCAGCTGGGACATGAAGTTCGAGGCGGCGAACTGCTGCTTTACAATGACTCCGAACGGATTCTGGAATCCCGTCACGAATGAGATCATCGCAAACAGGAAGAACATTATCACAATAGCGAGAATGTTACCTTGTTGTTTCTTTTCCATTTGTAAGATGTTTTATGTTACCAAAAATAATTTCGTGGCATATCGCACAAAATTAGCAAATTAATTTCAATTTTGACCGAATGGCTTTAAAATTCAGTCGCAGAAGACATCCTTTGTAGGAATATTATTAACTTTGAGAAATGAAAACTCATGAATATGAAAAAGATAATCGACGTTAACGCTCATCTGCACACTCCTTACTCGTTCAGCGCCTTCACTGACGTGAGACAGGCTCTCGACATGGCCGCGGCGGAAGATGTCCGCATCGTGGGAATCAATGACTTCTACAGCATGGACGGCTACAGGGAGTGGAACGACGAATGCGCCACAAGGCATCTTTACCCGATGTTCAACATCGAGTTCATCTCCCTCAACAGCGAGGATCAGGCGGCGGGACTCAGGGTCAACGACCCGAACAACCCGGGACGCACCTACCTCAGCGGCAAGGGACTGGCCTACCCGGTGATCCTCAGCGGGAAAGAGGCTCAGATGCTCGCCGATGTCAGGGCCGAGTCCAACGCGCAGGTCGAAAGGATGTGCGCCAAGCTGAACGCCCATCTGGACGCGGTAAAGGCCGGATTCAGCATAGATTTCAAACAGGTTGTCAAGGATCTGACCAGAGGCTCCGTCAGGGAGCGTCACCTCGCGAAGGCGCTGAGGATGGCGGTGGACGCGGCTGCCGGAAACGCCGGGGACAGGCTAGCCCTCTATGAAAGGATATTCGGAGGCCAGCCTCTTAAATCCGCCATTGAGAACGATGCGGCTGTCGAGAACGAGATCAGAAGCAAGCTCCTCAAATCCGGAGGCGCGGCCTTCGTGCCGGAGGATCCAAAGGCGTTCCTGCCTATGGAGACTGTCTGCCGGATCATCGAGGCGGCGGGCGGAATCCCGACCTATCCGTTCCTTGCGGATGACGCCAAGGGCAATTTCACCGACTTCGAGGGCGACCTCCAGAAGGCGGCTGACACACTGAAAAAGAGAGGGTTCAAGTCAGTGGAGTTCATCACGACCCGCAACACCACGGCTGTCCTTGAGAAGTACACGGACTACCTTCAGGACGAGGGGTTCATCGTCACATTCGGTTCGGAGCACAACACTCCTGCGCTGGAGCCGATCCGCCTGCGCACCCGCGACAACGCCGAAGGCCTGAGCGAGAAGCTGCGCCTGACCAACTACCGCGGAGCCTGCGCCGTGGCCGCCCACCAGGCGGGCCTTGACTCCGTCGAGGCCGGAGACGAACTGCTCCAGAAGACGGTTTTCGGGATTTAGAAAGAATATACTTGGAACATAATCAACATAAATAACACGAACATGAGACAAATTGAAGATCTTATCGCGATTTCACGGAAATTCGGGCAGGACTCCCGCTTTGTGATCGCAGGAGGCGGCAACACCTCCTACAAGGATGAGAACAGACTTTGGGTGAAGGCCAGCGGCCACGCCCTTGCCACAATAACAGAGGACGGATTCGCCGTCCTCGACAGAACCCTTCTGAACGAGATGGGAGAGAAGGCCTACAATGAGGACACGGCGATCCGCGAGGAGCAGGTCAAGAACGACCTCGCCGTGGCCTGCGTCACAAAGGACAGAAGGCCGTCGGTGGAGACCTCCCTGCACAACTGCATGGGATTCGCGTTCGTGGTGCACCTCCACCCTACCCTGGTCAACGGTCTGATGTGCTCGGCGAACGCCGAGGCCGCCTGCGGGGAGATCTTCCCGGAGGCGCTTTACATTGAATATACCGATCCGGGCTACACCCTTTTCAAGAAGGTCTACGACCGCATCAACGCCTACAAGGCCGCGAACGGAAAGGAGCCTCAGGTGATCTTCCTTCAGAACCATGGAATATTCGTGGGCGGAGACACGACCGCCGAGATCGAGGGAATATATTCGGAAATCCTCGGGAAACTTGAGGCCAAGGTGGCCGCTCTGCCAGAGGGCGGGAGCGAGGTCTCCCCGACCGTAACGGATGTCATCCCGGCCATCAGGCAGATGCTCTCCCGCTCCGGCAGAGGACTTAAGACACTTAAAGTCACGAAGAACGCCCTTGTGGACTACTTCCTTGACGGATCCCGCGAGAAGATCGCCGCACCGTTCACACCGGACATCATCGTGTACTGCAAGAGCGCCTACATATTCATTGACGCAGAGTCGGATGAAGAGATTCTGAAGCAGGCGGAGGAGAAGATCGAGGCTTTCGCCGCCGAGAAGGGCTACACGCCTAAGGTGCTGCTCATCAAGGGTGTCGGTCTCGTGGCCGTTGGAGACAACTTCAAGAACGCGCAGATCATCACCGACGTGTTCACCGATGCGATGAAGGTCGCTTTCTATGCGCAGAGTTTCGGAGGAGAGCATCCGATGGAGAAGGCATGGATTGATTTCATCGACAACTGGGAGGTGGAGAACTACCGCCGCAAGGTCGCCGCAGGCTCGTCGAAAGGCCGTGTGGAAGGAAAGACCATCATCGTGACCGGCGCAGCCCAGGGATTCGGAGAGGGCATCGCCCGTGAGCTGATGGCGCAGGGAGCCAACATCGTGGTGGCCGACCTCAACGAGGCCACAGGCGAGAAGACCGCGGCCAGCTTCAATGAGATGGCCGGCTCGAACAAGGCGATCTTCGTAAAGACCAATGTCGCCGACATGACGAGCCTTCAGAACCTGATGAGGCAGACCATCCTGAACTTCGGGGCGCTGGACGCGTTCGTCAGCAACGCAGGAGTTGTCCGCGCAGGAGGCCTGGACGTGATGACCCCGGAGAATTTCGAGTTTGTCACCAAGATCAACTACGAAGCCTACTTCTTCTGCGCCAAGGCGGCCTCTCACATCATGAAGATCGAGACGAGGTATGATCCTGACTATTTCGCCGACATCATACAGGTCAACAGCAAGAGCGGACTGCGCGGCAGCAAGGCCAATTTCGCCTACGCCGGCGGCAAGTTCGGAGGAATAGGACTCACCCAGTCCTTCGCCCTTGAGCTCGCCCCGGACAGGGTGAAAGTCAACAGCATCTGCCCTGGCAACTACTACGACGGCCCGCTGTGGAGCAACCCGGAGAACGGACTGTTCATCCAGTACCTCAACGCCGGCAAGGTTCCGGGAGCCAAGACCGTGCAGGATGTCAAAGACTACTATCTCGCCCAGGTGCCTATGCGCAAGGGATGCAACCCTGTGGATGTCTGCAAGGCCATCCTCTACGCCATCGACCAGACCGGAGAGACCGGACAGGCCATCCCTGTGACGGGAGGTCAGGTCATGCTGGCTTAGGAATATGACAAGTCTAATATAAATCATTAATATCATGAAACAACTTGACGTTAATCTCATGCATCCCGCCGAGCAGATCGCTATCATCATCGGCAGGATCTATCGCAGCGAGATGACCACCACCTCCGGTGGCAATCTGTCCATCATGGACGAAAACGGAGACATGTGGATCACCCCTGCGGCGATCGACAAGGGTTCCCTCACACCGGCTGACATCATGTGCGTGAAGGCCGACGGAACCATCGTAGGCCCTCACAGGCCGTCTTCCGAGTACCCGTTCCACAAGGCAATCTACAAGATGAATCCGCATATTCACTCAGTGATACACGCCCACCCTCCTGGACTGGTGACTTTCAGCATGGTACACCAGGTTCCGGACACGAGCATCATTCCGCAGGCCCGCGCGACGTGCGGCCCTGTAGGCTTCGCTGAGTATGCCCTTCCTGGCAGCGAGCTTCTCGGAAAGAAGATCGTGGCGGAGTTCAAGAAGAATCCTGACTACAAGGCCGTGATCATGGAGAACCACGGCGTGGTGGTGGCCGGCGACGACATCGCGGACGCCTACCAGAGATTCGAGACCCTGGAGCTCTGCGCGCGCACAATCTTGAACGCCAAGACCTTGGGTGAGCCTAAGTACCTCAGCGAGGAACAGATCCTCCAGCACGAAAAGGCCGTGAACGTTCCGTTCCAGCACTTCATGAACGTCACCCATCCTTCCGACGAGAGGGCTATCCGCGCCGAAATTTGCAAGATCGTCCGCAGAGCCTGCTCGCAGGGACTTATGTGCAGCTCCTACGGAACGGCCTCCGTTCGTTGGAGAGACAATGATTTCCTCATCACCCCTTCCAGCATGCAGCGCTGGGATCTTGATCCTGAGGACATCGTGCAGGTCAAGGACGGCATGATCGAGGCAGGCAAGAAGGCAAGCCGCTCGGTGGCTCTCCACTACGAGATCTACCGCCGCAACCCTAAGGTGAACTCCATCATCCTGACCCAATCCCCTGCCCTTATGGGATTCTGCACCACAGGTGCGAAATTCGATGTGCGCACGATTCCGGAGAGCTGGATATTCCTGCAGGACATTCCGATCTTCCCGTTCGGCAGCCAGTACAACGAGCATCTGACCGAACTCGCCGACGAGTTCAAGAACAGGCCGTGCGTGATGCTGGAGAACGATTCTGTCGTGGTGACAGGAGACCAGCTCATCAACACGTTCGACCGTCTTGAGGTGGCGGATTTCAGCGCCCGCTCGCTGATCCTCGCCGCTCCGCTTGGCAAACTGAACCCGATCACCGACGAGGAGATCGAGGAACTCCGCGTGGCGTTCCACGTAGGAGAATAATTAGAGCAGACATATACTGCCGTAGGTGGCTTTGGCTCCCGAAGAGGGAGGTCGTGAGCGATTAATGAAGGTCCAGTGGACCTTCATAGCGAGCAGCACGAAGTGGGGAGGATCACCGGAGGCAGTATATGTCTGCTCTAACCGAAGTATAACTGCAGAACAAATGCCTTTTCGGTAGGCTCTGCGACCGGTAAAGAGAAAACTCCCTCCC
>ULRV01017226.1_pt1 | contig 23573 bp, 8 predicted proteins | sample 1955791 | NCBI WGS metagenome assembly ULRV01 (sample SAMEA4835692, study PRJEB28245) | human gut metagenome | biome: gut microbiome; material: fecal sample | place: Denmark | collected 2008 | reverse complement strand
CCATCCATATCCACAGTCCGATAAGCCACCTTTACATCAGGACTTACAAATCGTTTTTCAGACAATAAATAATCACGATATTCTTGTGCAGCCTTAGCAAAATCAGATTTATTACCATCCAATGAACCACGCCATAAATAAAGGTCACCTCTCAGTAAACGAATTGGAAGAAAAAAATCACTACTATTTACTGAACTACTCTGATCATAAGTGAAGTTCCCATAATTGGGAAACGGCACATCAACGTAAGGAAGCAAATCATCAATGAAATAAGAACAAATCTCACCCAATCCCTTCCGCTTGGAAGGATCATTCATCACTTGCTCTATTTCAGAATAAGACAGCAAAGGCTGAGTATAGAACGGGACTTCGCCATAAAGCAAGGCCAATTGCAAGTAAGCCCACGCCCGGTAGGCACTCACGGCTGCATATTCCTTCAGGAACACTTTCTGCCCGCGACGCTCCATCTCGGCATCCGCACGTTCCAAATAGAAATTGCAATTATTCACAATGGCATAGTAATCCCGATAACGGTTGAAAGTCGCATTTTCCAAATTCTCAAAACGAGTCAAATCCACCCAAGCACTACTTGTACCGACAAAAGGATCAGGCTTTACCAAATCTCCTCTCAATTCCCCTAAAAGCACTCCTTTTTCGACCACGTCTTGAACCTTGTCCAATATACCCAACATAGAGAACACGGTATCGCCCGGTTGAGAAAAGTCATGGTCTTCTTCAAACATCACCGTAGTAGTATCCACTTCACAAGCCGTGAAAGATACCGTAGCCGCCATCCAAATGGCGGTCAACTTTAATATGTTTTTTAACATCTTCATATCCTTGTTAAAGATTTATTTTAACACCTAAAACGAAACTGCGCCCGTGCCCTAACAAACCACGGTCAATCCCCTGATAAATCGGATTGCCTGAAATGGAAAGTTCTGGATCGCTACCCAAATATTTTGTACACGTAAATAGATTATTTGCAGCTCCCCAAACTGTAATCCCTTGTAGAAACGTCAAGTTGAAAGGGAAACGATAACTCAAACTTAAAGTCTTGAGTTTCAAGTAAGAGCCATCCTCAATCCAACGATCAGAAAAACGTGCGTTTCCCATCCTATCACCGTATTCCACACGGGGGATTGAAGTCAGCTGCCCCTCTGAAGTCCAACGATTCAACATAGCTGTGGTCTGATTATAATAAGAATTTCCGCTTTCCAATACGGCACGTTGATAATTGTAAATGTCATTCCCCAATGAATAACTGAAAAAGGCATCCAATGTCCAATTTTTGTAATGCAGGCTAGTCCCGAAATTACCGAAAACATCCGGATTGGGGTTGCCGATTACATCTTTGTCCTTATTATCAATCACCCCATCAGCTACCAAATCGGAGAAATGCACATCACCGGCACGGAAAGCACTTCCATTTTTGCTTCCATTACGTAAATCCGTTTCAGCAGCTTCTTCCGAGGTCGCAAACACACCTTGCGTCTTGTAACCATAGAACAAACCGACCGGGTTTCCTACCTTAGTCATGACCTCACCGCCATAAACAGAAGTATAAACCGTCTTATCGTTATCCGGCAATGCAGTCACCTCATTCTTGTAATGGCCGACACTTGCAGAAATTTCCCATGAGAAATCCTTTAATGCCATGACTTTGGCCACAGCCGCAACATCAAACCCCTGGTTTTCCATCTTACCCTCATTACTCCAATAATTGCGCAATCCGCTCACCCCTCCCAATGTCTTGTAAGCTAACATGTTGTTCACATAAGACTTATAATAATTGAATCCAAGCGACAAGCGGTCATTCCAAACGGACATGTCCAAACCAACTGAAATCCGCGTGACCGTCTCCCATTTCAGTTTATCATTGCCGATATTGGCCAAGGACAAACCCGACGTATGATTCAAAAATGCACTTGGAGCAAAGTAAGAGCGGGAGGCAAAGCAATCAATATTGTCATTGCCCGACTGGTCGATGCCGACATTCAGTTTCAAATAGTCAATACCCTTCACGTTCTGGAAGAAAGGTTCGGCGGAAACCACCCAAGCCGCCTGCAAGGACGGGAATATCCCCCAGACATAATCGCCCAGTTTCACTCCCCCTGTGGCATTCCTGCCGAAACGCGTAGATGTCTCCGCCGTCAACGTTCCCTGCAAAAAATACTTATCTGCATAATTCCAATCCGCATTCACATACACAGCCGTGGATTTCCATTCCTCAATAATGCCGTCCACCTTACGGTTCTTCATTTCATTGGTGATGTTCGGCAACTTATCTCCCGCACTGTTGTCTGCACGAATAGCATCCGAATTAAATGAATCGCTTAAATAACGAAAACCGCCAAAAAGATGAATCACATGTCCGCCATAACGGTATGACCAATCAATCCTGGTATCGCTCGCCACGGACAATTGCTTACTGGAATAAGCCCTTGACCTGTTGGCTGTCATATCGTCACCGCTCTCTGTAAAAGTCGGTACCCCCTCATCCGGAATAAACGAACGTTCCGTGACATTGTTCAACACGTAACTTACCTTTTCAGACAGTGTCAGGTTTCGATTGATTTTCCATTTCGGCATGGCACTCAATGAAAACAAAGTATACTCCAACCGGTTTTTATTACTCGCGTCGCCATTCTCCAATATGGACAAGGGATTGGACAAGTTAAAACAATCGTAGTCTGCCATGGATGCCGTAAACCGGCCATATTGGTCAGGATTGTATGCAGCCAATACGGGGGATTTAATCAGGCCCAACATTCCCGGAGACAATGCCTGCCCACTGCCCATTCCGTCATCCCGTAAATTCCGGGTCGTATTGGAATAAGCTACATCCAAACTGCAATCCAGATTCTTCATAAACTTCACATCTGTATTGAAACGCATGTTCAACCTTGCGAAATCATTATACTTCAATGTGCTTTGCGCATTTGCATAGCCTATGGAGAGATTGTAATTAGCCACATCGTCACCACCCTGCACGTTTACACCGTAATTCTGCGTGAAAGCCTCATGATAAACATAATCCTTCCAGTCCGTATCGTTATGGTACATGGCATACTTTTGCTTGTCCGTTGTAAAATCGTCCAAGAAATCCGGAGTTTCGGTCACGTTCCCCATTACATCCGTTGCATACAAACGATATTGCCCGGCATTCATCATCGAAGGCAATTTCGGCAACAATTCAACCGCCCCATAGATGTCTACATCAATCCGTGTAGCCATACTCTTTGCACGTTTTGTCTCTATCACCACAACCCCATTGGCACCTTTCGCCCCATATAATGCAGTGGCGTTTTTCAACACTGTCACTTTCTCAATGTCATTGACACTGATAGCCGAAAGCACGTTATTGACATAACCTTCATGCATTAACGAACGTCCGTTTTGAGTATCAAGAATCACACCGTCCACCACAAACAGAGGTTGCCCGCCTCCATTCAACGAATTATATCCTCCAATAAACATGTTCGCCCCTTGGGCGGGATTACCCGAACGAAGCAACACACGCAAATCAGCACCAAGTTTTTTTGCCATTTCATCTTCAACGGTCAAAGACGAATTTGCAGAAAAATCCCCGACACTGCTCTTATTCGTCACCCTCACTTCATTGGCATAACCATTGGAAAAATGTTCCGAATACATCCTCACTACCAATTCTTTTCCTTTTCCGGCCAAATGTACCCTGGCCAAAGCATAAGTAGGAGTACGCACCAACAATTGATTGGCATACAACGGCACTTTTATTTCAAAGGCACCCTGTTCGTCGGAAATGGAACTGAACCGGTCGTCTCCGGCCACTTGTATGATGCCGCCCTGTACCGGCCCGCCCGTGGCTGCATCGACCAATGCCCCCTTATAAACCACCGTGGGTATCTTATTCATTTCCCTCTGCACTACAATCTGAAGCGAATCAGTTTCTCCTCCTGCGGCCGATAACGTGGAATCTGCCACCCCTTCCGCATCCACCTGTCCATAGGTCGTTTGCAGGCTGCCTGCCAAGGCCATACAAAAACATATACTATATAGATTCTTATTCTTCATCACTTAAATCTCCATCAATTGAGGGTTTCAACAATATGCAATCAATATATAAATCACGTGTATAATCCGACTCACTACGTTTAGGCGTGCTGACGATTTTCAAAGAGATTTTGGCATCTTCCATAGAAACACGATCGGGGAAATAATCACAATAAGCAAACTGATGCCCTCGTGCCACCCATATCGTATCAACCTTGTCGCCTGGTATTTCAATCCCTTCCACTTCCAACTTTTCCTTCGTGTATTTATCATTCAATTCTACATCAACACGTCCTTTTTTCGTATCAATGGAAGAAGACCAACCGTTACGCGTCAGATTCATCGGAACAAATACAATCCCTATGTCATAAGCGCAAGACAGCACGTTCGGGATTGCATAAGTGACGGTGGCACCCCGCAACATGTTCGTAGAAGTAAACTTCATGTAGTAGCTTGATGACACACCGGTATTTGCAGCGGCAACAAACACCGGACGATCCTTATTTTCATCGTAATAATTAGCCGTAAGCAGATACTCACCGATATTCTCGGCTTCAACGACAATGTCGCTGTTTAAGACCTGATAGGGGCTTAAATTCACATCGGCCGCTTTCAATATTTGTCCATTGCTACAACCAATGGCTTCGGTCCCTTCAAACAAGCCCCCGGCATCTTGTGGACGATAGAACAATTTTCCGGACGTACTTTCCCAATAATCGGATGTCGAAGACTGACTACGGGTTTCAAATACCAAAGCATCCAATATGCTGCGACACGCATACTTGTCTGCCAATTCCGGTTCTTCGTCTTCCGAATAATGATAAAAGCCCTTAAACTTATCCACCAACCGGTCCCAACAATCATTCACGGGAACCAACATCGTATAATCCCGCTGCTCGTCATTCAAGTAGCCAATCTGCCCCCACAATTCATTTGTCAAGACAAACACGGAATCCGTATACACCTGTTCCCCATTCACCACACCGCCCGGTGTACTCAATTCAGGCACAAACTCCAATTTATTAAAGCTATACAAATAATCGGTAATATTAGAAAAATCAGCATCCTGTCTCAAATAAGACCAAACATTGTTATTGTAAACCGCCTGGCAATCTAATATATGCAAATCTCCATTACTGCATTCAATATTAAAAGATTTGGCCGGCGAGCCATTGAAATGAGGCACGCCTCCTTCTGACACAAAAGGCATGGGCTTCCCGTTCAACACCTTTATGGTATCGTTCACAACGGAGGATGCCGCAATAACCCCACGGGCGATATGGTTTTTAACCACTTGCTCCATCACTTCGTCCGGAGTCATGTCCTCACCGGTCACCAATGTCGTGTCTATGCTGCCGGATGGTGCCCAAACCGTATAGCGTTGGCCCGAATCCAAGAACTTGTCGTAACCGTATCCTTTAAGCAATTTTGCAAAATCCGACAACTCCGGACGGGCAGTAATTTCCTGCCACAAAGTCCTTGTAGGACGGGGTACACCATCATAATGTGCATCCCAATCGTCCGAACAAGACAAGACCAATCCGGAAACCAATACAGCCATGCAACAAATAGTTGCCTTGGCATATCTTTTAGAACCTTTCATAATCTTCTGCTTTTAATTTAATTTCTATCTTCTGGTATGGCACCATTATACACACTTTTCGGTACAATTTCGATAAAATCGATATTCAACATAGGTTCCGTGCGCTCATCAACCTTACGGAAACGCAAATAAAAGGGCTTCTCTTCCAAGGTCTGGGTAGTCACGACATGCCGCAAATACCACCAATCATTGACCAATTTTGCACGCAATGACACCCGGTCATTGTCAACCCGATACACGCAAGCAGGCCCCTTCATGTACCCCAAGTTACGCATAGCCTTATCATTTTCTGTAATCGTTGTCAAGCCCGTTACATTATTCGACATATCATTATGAATGTCATCAAATAAAGCATTGTCAGTTATCATGCTCACTTTGGCAGAACTTCCTATAAGACCCAAGTTCAAAGGAATTCCAGTGGGTTGCATGTGACTCAGGTTCTGCCCAAAATAGATTTGTGCTATCCCCATGAAGATGTTACATACATATCCTATGCGTATTTCATACTGTCCTGCAGGAACGGCCGGCAAACGGAGGGTCACATCATATTCCCCCGCAAAATTCATATTATCCGTACGGAATGCCGCCAAATCATAGTGTGCTCCCGTTCCGGTTCCCTGAGCCTGAGGCCAACGGTTATATTTGCAATCGCATTGGCTGTCATAACGCACATCATCGAAATACCCTTCCGGGAAATGCCACCACAACATATCTCCGTCCGGATCCAGACGGATGTCATTGTTCACCAATTCAGGAAACAAGATGCCCGTATCAATACGGATTCGTTCACTACGAAGCATTTTCACGACATTTTCATTATAAGAAAGGATGCTGCCCAGAAATTGGAAATTGCCATTTACAGTTGAAGAACCTCCGGAAGGAAGGACTTCCACACCATCCATCCTGTTGTCAGCCCTATTCACATCGTCACAGCGATTCAAATATATCCCGTCTCCCAAAAGAGAAACTTTTTGCGCACGCAACAAATTACCGGCCATGGTTTCGTAGTACTCCACAAAATCCCCACCTTCCTGCACAGACCAATCCGGAGTGGAACATACCAAATCCCCATAGCTTGCATTACGGTCCAAGATGTGATAAGCAATAAAACGGTTTAAAGGATTCTTGGGATGCGTATAGTCATCATCATATACCCCCTTGTCGTCCGGATATACCTTGTCGTATATGTCCTTTGCATAATTGAACAAGGATACCAAATCCGCCTGAAGATCTCCCGTATAGACAGGCTTACCCATATTTTGCGGATCATATACAGTTTTATATAAATTATCCTTCTCCACCAATACCGTATAACCGAACTTGCGGGCCGGAGGAACTTTATTCCCCTCCGTGGTGTACTCTGAGTTCGAAGCATATTGGGCCAACCGGGACAACATCCCCGGACTTTCATCTTTTTCCCTTAAAATGGAATCCGTCAAATGAGTCTGTTTCAATGCCTCCATAAACAGGGTAAAGCCCAACGTCTCACATTTGGACTGCATGTAATCAGGCAATACATAACTGGACTGCTCCAACACACGGTCTATGGTATGGACAACCCCATTACTCACCGTATCGTTAGCTTGGATAATCCGTGAATAATCATTCAGGACAAATACCGTCATACTATCGTTTATTGCAGCATCGAACTCCTTCTCAATGGTCACTTGCACCTTACGGTCGTACATATTAGGCTTCTGAAGATAACCTGTTGAAAAATCAGAGGTCAAGTAGCGAACGCCTATCAAATGGCTTTTGGCCAAGGCCACCACTGCAGAATCCGGCAGGGTCTCCAACGTGCAGCCCGGATAATTACTATCCACATAACGGTCTATGGCCTCGTTGGTCGGTGCAAAGCAAGTGTAATCCCCATAAGCATACATCAAACCTTTCATGCCGGCACGTTCCAAAATAGTGGAAAACTCACCATATTTCCCGTCCGCATCCAAATAATCACCAACCGTCTGACCTTGGAACACATAATAACTGTCACCTTCCACACCGTCGTCATAACAGCCGGACAGCATGGTTGCCAAAACCACACATCCTATTACCTTATTATATATGTTACGTTTCATATTACTTCTATTTACTCTTGATTAATAAATGATGTAAGCCTGATTCTGGTCCGGTACCAACAACGGATTCACATCTAACTCTTTCTGATAAAAAGGCAGATACAAATTGTCCAATGACCCCATCCGAGCCACGGCATCACGTCCTCCCGTTCCATATTTACGTTGCAAATACGTACTACGCAAGGTGGACATCGCATTCACCGGATTATCGGAGTGACGTACCATCCGCATCAAGTCATACCAACGCTTCCCCTCGAACATCAATTCACGCTGCCGTTCATCCAAAACGATGTTCTTGATCTTATCGGCATCATACACCAACAAGCTACGCCCTTTGCACGACCGCATGTTCACAGATTTCACAATCTCAAAAGCTTCCTGCTTGTTTTCATCCCCTCCCATATAAGCCAAAGCCTCAGCACGCATCAACATCACATCCGTCAAACGGTAAACAATCCAATTCTCTGCCGTGGAGCGAAGCACTCTTTCATCATTTCCAAAATACAAGAAACGAAACTTATAGACAGGATAACTGTTCGAGGGTTCCCCCTTATATCCGGTATTCTCTTCCAACCGTAAATCAGATGCGTCTGCAAACAAGGCATCAGCCGTCTGATTGGTCAAATAAGCCGCTGCATTGACCCTGCCTGAAAGGTCTTTATGATTTCCGTAGAAATAAGAAATACCTTCATTGCCATCCTTACGGTTATCATAATCGTATTGAAGCTCAAAAATACTTTCAAATGAATTACCCCGCTCATACAACATGGCATAAGGATAATGCGATGAATAAGATTCATCCAAAAGCGGATAGCCATTGTACAAGGCCAGAGAGCCTTCCGTAGAAGAAGATATAAAATTTCCCTCCAATTCTGCTGTTTTGATGACATTGTACTCTGCCATTTTCTCATCCATGATTTCCTTGCAATATTGCGCGCACTTGGCATAATCCCCTTTCCACAAGTAAATATCTGCCAAAAGGGCTTTCACGGATAACTTATTGAAACGTCCTTTCCTTTCGCGTTCATCATCAAAAAACTTTTTATTCCATATATAATCTTCTGACCATTCCAAATCTGCAATAATCTGTTCCAACACATCCTGCTCGGAGGATGCACGTACTTTGAAATCCACATCATCGCCGATAGTCGCCTGAAGCACCAACGGCACTTTTTTAAAGGTGCGGATTAAATAGAAATAACACAAGGCGCGAATCGACTTAGCTTCGGCTTCATGCGTACGTAATTCGTCTACTGAATAATTTCCATCCTTGGCTTGGGCCCCAGGTGCATAATGCAAGATGGTATTGCATAAATTGATTACATTATAGAAATCCGCCCACGAAGTCCAACTGTTGTCCGGAACGATATTATTCGTATAAAAATCATAAAGCTCCTTTTCTTTTGCGGCCATTGTGGAAGTTTCAGTCAAATTGTCGCCCCGTAACTCCCCCCAGGCTATCACACGTTGTGAGAAGCCCTTGTCCTGCATGTGAAAATAGCAAGAAGTTATCACACTCTCCACCTCGCTTTTCTTCTCCCAATAGTTTTCCACCACCACAGCATTCAGGGGCGTGATATCCAAGAAGTCGCCACAGGAAGTCGTAAAAGCGGCGAGAGAAACGGCCATGGCCAATGTTCCGGTTTTCAATATCTTTTTCATATTTCCTTCTGTTTATTCATGTCATTAGAACGTTGCTGTCAACCCGAATGTGAAAGACTTTGCGCGAGGGGTAATCGCCTCATCTTTAGTCACTCCCATACTACCATAATTTACTTCGGGATCCACGCCTGAGTATTTCGTTAGGCAGAACAGATTCTCTCCGCTCACGTAAAGGTTCAGACGAGAAAGCCCGATGCGCTTGACAAGCTTGGAGTCAAACCCATAAGAAAGTTGCAAATAGTTCAGGCGCAAGAATGAACCGTCTTCCACAAAACGGTCACTGCCCATCCAGTTATACCCCTGACCATACAAAGCCCGAGGCAACACATGCCCTCCATTTGCACCGTCACCTTCCTTACGCCAACGATAGTTCACCGCCGTACTCTGATTGTCTGCACCATGCATGTTTTCTGCCATCATCCGCGCCACATTTGCAATCTTGTTACCATAACGGTAGTTGAACTGTGCATTCAAACTCCATCCTTTATAGAACAACCTAAACCCAAAACCACCGGTCAATTTGGGCAATGAACTGCCTAAATAGACCACATCATATTGATCAATACTCCCGTCGTGATTCACGTCTTCATAAATAGCGTCACCACCGGTAAAAGCATATTTCGTACCGTTATAATCATAATACATGGGCATCGGGTCTCCATTAGCACCATAAATGATGCCTCCGGCTTCATCTCGCGCCACCGGGCAAGTCGCGCCGGACGCCTGTGCCTTGTCAAACTGGTCGTAACTGTAAGCGTACACACCTTTATAACGCAAGCCGTAAATCGCACCAAACGGGTTGTCTATCTGCACACGGGACATATACTCCCCGTTTTTAGGTAACTTGACCCCTGTTCCATTAATGGCATTCAGACGCGTAGGTGTCATGGCCGTAATAGTATTCCGGTTATTAGCGAATGTAAAATTGAAAGTAGCCGCCAAATCCCCCGTCAATTTTACACGGTTCAGGTTCAAATTGATTTCATAACCTTTATTCAACATGTCTCCGCCATTCTCCACAATCAACTCTGAAAAACCGGTCGTTGTGGGAATAGAAGCATGTTCGGTCATCAAGTCTGTTTTCTTCTGGGAATACAAATTGATATCCGCCGTTACCAAATCATCAAACAAACCGATGTTCCACCCTAGGTTCCACGCAGTCTGTTTTTCCCAACGCAAATCCGTCAAGCGGATATTGTTCGGCCGCATCCCGATGGAATTAATATACCCCCCATCTACACCATACACACTGAAATGGGTATCCTCCTTAGGAGGTTGCGTACCCGTCACACCCCATCCGAAACGGACCGCAAACATGCTCAACCATTTTTTGGTCGGTTCCATCCATTTTTCATCCGAAATATTCCAACGACCGGATGCGGAATAAAAATACCCCCAACGATACTTTTGGCCAAAACGAGTGTTTCCTTCTCCGCGCAAGGCCAAATCCAAGGAATATTTGGACTGGTAGGCATAATGCCCCTGAAGGACCCAATCGGCCTTCCGCCAATGACCGGCTCCTGTTTTCGTCTCATTCAAAAAGCCACCGGCAGTTCCTGAAGTGATGGTTCCACTGGGCAACAAGTATGAACTTAAGAACTGGGAACTAGACGTACCGGAAACCATTTCCCCTTTAAAGAACAAGCGTACCGAGTGGTCTTGGTTCATGATATAAGGGATATATGTCAACTGATGACATGTATTAAAACCGAAACTCTTTTCAAAAGCCGAAGAAGCGGAATTTATCCCTTTCTCATTCTCCTTGAAATCCACATTCTTCAACTCCCAAGGATAGTAAGAATCATTGTATTTGTTATAAATGCTCAATACCACAGTCCCCTTATAAGTCAATTGGTGAGAAGTCTCGTCAAGTCCTAACAAACGGTATTGGAAATCGAATTGGGGTTGGATGTTATAACTACGTTCCTCCTTCTTTGCCAAATATGCCGAAGCCACCGGATTCACTTTACCGCGTTGTGACGAAAGTTCATCCTTGTCCCCTTGGTACCGTTCCGCAAACCTCGGTTGCATGTAATACGTACCCAAAGAATTACCGTACGCATCCTCGTCATAAATAGCCAGATTGGGCATCTTCGTATAAGCTACCTTCAACAAATCATCACTATTCATGTGGTTATCCGTATAAGTCAATGCAAAGTCGCTCGAAATCTTGATACGGTCGTTTACAAAATAATCCAATGCCATACGGGTAGTAAAACGATCCAGTTTCTGAGCGATAATAGAACCTATCTGATGGTCATAACCGGCTGAAATACGATAATTTGCTTTCTCTCCACCTCCCGACAAAGAAACATAATGCGTTTGGAACAGCCCGAACTGCTTCACAGCATCCCTCCAGTCAGTATTGTTATTGAATTGTTCGTATTCAGAGAAGGTTGGGTCATAATTCAATTCCGGCTGACTTTCGGGGTTTTGGTTCACATTGAATAGCTCCTCTTTCATCAGCATGGTATACTCATCTCCGTTCAATAATTTGTAACCCTCAGGCTGATAAGTACCCTTCAATCTCAAAGAATAAGTAAATTGGGGTTTGCCACGCCTGCCACGCTTGGTTACGATATTGATGACCCCGTTAGAACCTTGTGAGCCCCAAATAGCCGTAGCCGCCGCATCTTTCAGCACCGTAATGCTCTCTATGTCTTCCGGGTTGATAGACAATAATTCGGCAAACCTTTCATCCGTCATACTCGTATAATCGATATCATCATTAGCATTGGTCTCAAAGATATTGTCATCCACAACAATCAACGGTTCTGCATTTCCCATAATGGTTGACACACCGCGTAAACGCATCGTCGTACCGGAACCCAAGTTTCCGGATGAAGCGATAATGTCCAACCCGGCAATACGTCCTTGCAAAGCCTCATCGGCAGAAGTGAAAGATAAACCTTCGAATTCTGTCATTTTGATCGTCTGCTGAGCAAAAGACTGTTCACGCTCCGGTATTTCCAATCCTCCGGTGGCAATCTTCGGACGGGCTTCCACCACGACTTCTTTCATCACCTTACTGTTTTCCTCCATCATGATATCGAAAACCGCCCGCTTTCCTATTTCCTGCAAAACCGTCTTGTACCCCATATAAGTAAAACGCAACTTATTCTTAGGGTTTTGTACTTTTAGGGTGAAATGCCCGTTCATATCGGTCACTGCGGCCGATACAATACGGTTGGCCGCATCTATCTCTCCCACATACACTCCCATCAGAGGACCCAAATCGTCCGACACGGTACCGCTTGCCACTTGGTTCTGCCCGACGGCCCACAGCGGACATAAGCAGAATAGGAATACTATCAAATATTTTATCTTGTTCATAACCTCTTTTTTTATGATTCATGGTATTGTTAATCCTCCGGAACACGTTCATTATCTTTCAGGCAGAAACATTCGTCATCGTATATCAAAGGTTCATTCACACGATGAACCACCACGTATGAAGAAGCGTTGATATTACCATTTTCCGTCTTTTCCGAGAATGTGTACTCACGTGTCATCCGGTTATAGAATTCTGGATTTTCAGTCGTTATACGAACTACACCCGTCTTCTCCGAATTGTCTGCCACCGTAATACCTGTGGCATCAGAATTCACCCGCAAGGTATAGCTCAACCCCTTGTCTGCACCGTCCGAATGGGTTGCCGCAGTCTCGAAAGACATATTACGGGCATCCCCACCGATATAAACCGCATTGTCTTGGAAATGGTACTTCAAGAAGTTCATCACCCGTTGGGTGTAAGCCTGTTTCAAAGAATCCACATTGACATCCGTCCCGGCATACACGTTGGCCAGATTGTTGATGTCCTTCCAACGCGGCAACCCGAGGCTGTAAGCTTTTTCCATAGCCGCATTATCCGGCACATATACCGTATAATGATAAGAACTGAAAGTCTGTATGGCCGCATTGTCATCGTTCATATTCAAAGATTTTGTAGAAATCAAAGAATACAGGTTAGACTCGTTGGTCGTCCATTCCTCATTTCCCAAAAGCAATTCGTAAAATTCAGAATACTCCGGATGTTCCACCAACTCCTGCATCAAACTATGGAATGTAGGCTGTACCATTTGGTCAAGCACGTAATACACCCCATTGTCCATCGTTACGAAATCCTGCGTTGTTACTTTTTCCCCGGAATACTGGTCGGTCACGGTCACTTGCCCGCCCACTTTTTCAACCTTCATGGGTCCGTCATCCTTCGTCTGGTAATATACAGAACCATTACCCACATAATTGCCCCCGTTCACATCCCGGGGAACGATACAGAAGTTCAGCAAATCGGTCAGACGGTTCTCGACCACAGGATTGATTTGATAATATGAATTGCCCTCACTATCCTCCTGCAACGTGCTGCCCAATATGCGCATGTCATCCTCCGTGCAGCCGGCCCATCCGCCCAATTTCTTATCATAGCGGTAAGAATACGCTTCCACCTGGTTCTTCTTCGCATTATAATAAAACTTGAACCACCGCGGGTCCGTTCCGCTATACGACACGGGGTCAATGTAACGGGAAAGGGCCTCATCCGTCAATATCATGAAATCATAATGGCTCACCATAGATAACAAGTAAGGCCTGAACTCCAAACTTCTAATAGCCCAATTCATGATTTTCATATTCTCATTGACCAACGTCGGAGCCAATACGGAACGGAACGATGCCGGAGCATAGGCTTTTTTCATCACGTACACGGCACCATTGTTACACACAGCCGTGCTTCCTTTTATAATATCAGCCTCCTCAAGTCCGACAGGATCTTTGGCATCATCCAATACCAAATTGAATTTGCTGGGCAAAGAAGACAAGAACGAATACTGCATATGGTTGTTCAAGAACTCTGCCAACACATCATTGGGAACGTTTTCGAAAGGCTCGTCACTCGGATAACGTTCACGCAAGAAAGAGCCGTTTTCACTGTTCCAATACGAATTCAACGCCTCATCCGTAGGAGCGAAGACAGCACCCATGTCCAAGTTGACATTATCCGTATACTCCCCACCTGCGGTATAGATATTCCCTTCTGCATAATCGTTACGCGAAGGATCAAATTTCAGCACGCCGTCCACTTCCACACCGTTGTACGAAGTCAGTGAATTCCCATCGGCCGAAGAGAAAAAATAACGTCGTCCATATATGGAGTCACCTCCGGCCAATGCCGGATAAAGATTCTGGTCAGCATAACGGTCGTGCAAATCCTTGTAAGAATTGGAAAGGGAAGCTGATACGAAAGGAGCTGAATAACGGTCCATCAATTTGCTGAACAAAGAGGTAGCCCCGTTCGTACGCAAATAACCGGCCATGTTGGGCAAAGGTTCCGGCACACCATCCATAATATGGATATATCCGTTCTGGCACGTCACATTCCCCTCGCGTACCTTCACATTATTTATATATACATCCTCTTCCTGGAACTCCGTTCCATTAAAAAGGTAAGAAAAATCTTTTTTAGTGATGCCCTTGGACATCATTTGGCGCCAAATAAAATGCACCATCGGCACAGTCCCTTCTTCAATCAGGTTATACACGGGCTGATGCCTTCCACGCAATCCGCCCCAGTAATCCGCACTCACTGAAGCCTCAGGCAGTTCTGCCACGGACACAGCCGGAATGGAATCATACACCGACCATTGCGTATTGGTACGGCGCATCACCTGCCCTTTCAATATATTGTCTCCTGACGGTTGGTTGGTCAACAAATCAAGCACGTAGGCATTCTCCAACATGGAAGTGTTCACCAAAAACTTCTTCATCGGAATAGAAATATGGTTCTCGTCCACACCGTGCGCCTTGAAATAAGCGCGATAAGTATCATCGTCGGGCACGAAGACCGTCACGCTACCGGTCTTGCTTAAGAATTCGGTGCGCCCCAAGTCATCCACCATCTTCAAGTAAATACTGAAATTACCTCGACGTGACAACTCGTCATAAATGCTTTGCCCCAACCACGAGGGTTTCTCCTGTGCCCATTCATAATCATCCGAACAGGAGGGCATCATGCAAAGTGCACCCACCCCAATAGCCGTGGAGAGCAACACCTTATACGTCCTTGCACGTAATACCTTTATTAGCATAAAACCTTTATTTTAAATTTTGTTTTCCTTTCACCTTAAATGGGAGAAACGGGACGGCACACGGCGGTGTCCCGTCCCGTTTTGTTTTAGATTAATTGCCTGCCACTACATATTTCTTGCCGCCTGCAATATAGATGCCTTTCTTCAAGCCATTCACCGCATCGGCACGTTTCACTTGCTTGCGCACAAGCTTGCCGGTAATATCGTATACATCTACAAGTTCCGACGAATTAGCGTTGCGATCCATCATGGTGCCACCGATATTGCTTCCTCTTTCCGTACCTATATAATAGAGACGGAAATTGTCGGCCAGGAACCAAGAATCATTTCCTCCAACTCGTCCATTACCACGTATTCCGATAGTTACGGCCCCATTCTCCACATAGATTTCAGGAACCACCGTGGTCGTTCCCAAAGTAGCCTGTGCTGCATCCCATACATCCTGCTTTCCGTTAAAGGCACCGTCGGCATATTCAATTTCAGTATAGGCATATACAAGGCTGTCTTGTCCGGCACTTCCGGTCACAGTACTTACCTCCACACTGTTCGTCTGTGCGTAAAGCCTCATCTTGTCCCATTCATGGTTCAAGAACGTAGCAGCTTCCACACGATAGGCACCGGTAGGTAATCCATACTTACCCTCGGCAGACACTTCGGGTTGCGTACCGATAACCTGACGATAATCCGTAGCCGAAGAAATATTATGAGCGTCATTGCTAGAGTGACTGGTCGTGTACATCCAAGTATCACCAGAAGTGGCTCCTGTACGCGGTGCGCGGTCGGCATTCGTCTCCAATGTCCATCCATTGATTCTCACATCCGTCGGATTGCCTTCATCATCCGTGGCATCCTGATAGATATTGGGATTGACAACAAATGTCGTCATATCAAACGGTTCGTCAACTGTTGCCCGGGACAACACTTCAGGAGTCATGGCATTGACACACTCCCCTTGCAAGGCTTGTACCGCCAAATCCACATCCAAAGGATCCAACTCATCCGAAGCAAGATAAGTCATTACGTTAAGGTAAGCCTCTGTTTGTGCCAAGCCCCCGATCTGGTCAGCCAGAACTTTGGCAGTACCCATCGGGTAACAAAGTGCCACGGAATTCATCAACTCCGCAGTGGCCGCCTTTAGAGCCTCCGCCTGTTCAACCACTGCGTCCGACAAATAATTGTCCCAAGACATATCCCCAGCCACTTCCGCAGCCATCTCCAAAGCCGCACTAAATGTTTTCTTTGCCGCCGGTTGAGCAAACAAGACACCTGCATTCAATTGGTTATTGAAATTATTTCCATTTTGCACCAAGGGATTCAAAAGCAAATAATTTGCAATCACCTTCTCGGCTTCCGCATTCATCTTGTCCAAGTCATCTATGGCAAACTTTACATCTTCCACGGCCCCTTCCTTCAGGAACATGTAATATCCATCTTCTGGATCCAAGGCAAAGCCATAGGACTCGCTATCGTCGATACCATAAACCATTAAAGAATCATGCAAGGTTTCAGCCTTATCCAAACGTCCTTGCAAACGTCCGCGATATGCACCAAGCACGTCAGAACCCACAAAATAAAGACGGAAATTATCTGCATACCAATTCTTACCGTTACCTCCTTGATGGTTATTCTCCGGATCTGCCCCCCTTACACCGATATACAACCGGCCATCCACTACCACGACATCTTCTACCGTATTGGTAACATCCATATTTGAAAGTGCCTCATCGTAAACCACCTTGTCACGGTTAAAATACACCGTATCGAAGTTCACACTGTCTGATGTCGCATATAACACAATCTTGTTAGGGTCTCCGTCGGAATAAGTCGCAGCCGCCAACTGGTACAAGCCATCCGGCAATTTGACCGCACCATCCCCGATTCCTATTTTCTGATAATAATGCACACCCGTCACGTCGTTGCCTTTATTCCCCGACCAGTTGCCTGCATGCAATTCGCCGTCACCGTCAGTCACCGTACACCAGTCTTTGTTTTCACGTGCGTCATTGCGACCAAGAATCCATCCACCGGGCATTTGATTCTTTACCCCGGTATTATTGAAGATATTCGGATTGGTAATAAAACTCGTCAAATCCAATTTGTTCTCTTCTGTAACCGTAGCCAAGAAGTCCGGTGTCAGTTTCTCTTGAACCTTAGCATTCAAGGCAGCCACGTCCAAAACCGCATCATCGAACGTCAACTCCATGGCATCCAAATCATCCTGCACCTTTTTATATTCTTCCGTATTTTCCAGTCCGCCCAACCGGTCAGCCAAAGTCTTGGTCTTGTTCAAAGCGTATGACAATCCGGCCCAATTCCGAGCCGAATTCACCACAGCATTCAGACCCGCAGCCTCTTCTCCTGCCACATCCGCCATATCGGCCATGCCAGTTTCTGCCAAAAGTTTCTTGGCTTGGCCCATTTGCTGCTGCATAGAAGTTTTCAAGGCATTATTCAAAACGACCTCCCCGCTCTCCACCCGCTGCCAATAGGCTTCGGCCGAAGTAACGGCATTGTACAATTGCATGGTAACGGGTTGCACGGAATTGGCATTCCCTATTGCTTCTGTAATGGCTTTCAATGCCCCAGACACATCCCCCGTAACACCTGCATACTGATCGTACACGGCTTGAAGCTCGTCACCTATGGCCTTGGCACCGGCCGTCTTGAACACTTCGATAACGTTTTGGAATGATCCTAACAAATCGGCAAAAGCCTCTTCCGACGTAGCTTCGCCCAAATAAGTCAAACGGAAGTTATCAAAAATAGCCCAGTCATTAGCTATATGCACATTCTTCTTAATACCGAAACGCAAAGTCCCGTCCAATACGATTACTTCCACGTCATTTCCACTATATCGCCCGTCGGCAAAAGCCGCACCCGCAGCACCGGCATTTCCCGGTATGCCTAATTCATCACTTTCGCCCAAAAGAAGCGGAACCTCGTTCAAACCTGCGTACAACATGGCATTCCGTGCCTCACCATCACCTCGGTAAAATCCTTGGCACGACACGCGGTAACGACCATTTCGAAGCCCTGTCAGCTCCTGGTAAATATTGAAATTATCGTTATTATAAGCTTCTGCACTGTAAAAATGATTGTTACCACCGGCATTCGGGACACTCAGACTGACCGAACCGCCCACATGGCTCTCTTTCCAAGCATGCGGCTGCGTACGCTCAAACCCGGCTCCCAAGATGTAAAATGTGGCATCCACCCCATTGTCCTTGGTAGCCGCATCCAATTTACGCTCACGCTGTGACTTCGACACAAACAACCACTGCGCATCAGCTGCATTCCCGCCATTATCCAATTTCAAAGCCGTGCCTTCACCTCCATAGTAAAACCGCTTGCTTGCATCTAAATTCATCACATACTCATTGACACCATCGTCCGGCAACGGATCTGTGAAAGCATATTCGGCAGGGGTTCCATTGTCCACATGACCATCAATGCCTAAACCTCTGCCGTTACCACCGCAATTGGTCACAATCTTATACTTCCCATTAGACACCACCAGCGTACAAAGTATCCCCGGCTGTCCCAAGGAACCTTGCGTCCCCCAGGTATTGGCACCCAAAAGGAAACCGTCACCACTCTTGTTATAAAGGTAAAACTCACCGCCTTCCGCAGGCAGAGCCTCACCCACCCAAGGATTCTCTTCTTGGGCAAAGGCCATGTTGGCAGCCGTCAATGCCATGGTCATCAAAGCCACCGGCAAGCGTTTGCCCAACCGGACAGAAAAAATTTTCGTCGTTCTTCTTTTCATACTCATAAGTTTTAAGGTTCATTATTCTTATCGCATATCACAGCCGAACCCATTGACTGCAAAAGCGTTTCTTTATCCAACCGTTTTCAAAGGTAGGCACTATTTAAATTAAGGTATGGGACAAAAAATAACAAATGATTAGACATTTTATAACATGGCACAGAAACCACTGATTTTCAATACATACAAAATATAAAAAACCACCTTTATCCTATCGTCCCATACTCATTCCATTCCATAGCCCTACATCACCTTCAGGCTCTTGCAACGCCCTGAAGCCGTCACATAGCGCAAAATCATCATGCCTTTCCGCGACGGCATATCCACACGGTTTGTACCCGGCACACAACGGACACTGCTCAACAGGCTACCCTCAAGTGTATATACATCCAACAAGCCCTCTTCGTCCACGGAGACTTCCAGACTGCCTTCACCACGACCGACAACTTCCAACAACGGGATGCCCTCCTCATTCTCCAAAACGGCATCCTCCACAGAAGAACCGTCTTCCTTCTTCACCAGACGGAACGGGAATGAAGTGCAAAGCCCTTGGTTCACCGATATGACCGACGCCCCCGGAGCAATCTCCCACAAACCGCCGGACGCGGACGAGGAACGCTCTATGGCATACAAGTCGTCCGACCCGCATTTATGCCACAAATTGAAAGAATGACGGGAATAATCGCTCGCCGAACTCAGACGCCCGTCCTCCGACAAATGCTGCCCGCTGTTGGTACGGCTGATGAACATGTAACGCGAACCGTATGTAGAGGGAAGGCGGCGGATGCGCCACAGATACTCTTCATCGGTATCTTCTGAATAAGTCATGAACTGACCGTCCGTATTCCGCAGGTAACGACCGCCCATAGCCTCTTGGATATAGTAGCTGTCCTTATCAGAAGGAGACAAAACATTGGTCTCATATACCGGCACATCGAAATGGTACACCGTGCGAGCCTCTTTCCCTGTAGATGAAAAACGTTGGAACACCAAGGTAACATTGAAACTGGTGTCCATGGCCGATACATGCAGGGTATCGTTCAAATCGGCCACCTGCCCGCCCAAATCATCCAAATGGTAAGTCAGCGTGTCGGCCTGGATGGTATCGTCGCCCACGACCCATTTATAAATGCGCGTCGAATTCACTGACTGGCTCAATATGGACGTAGGCTTGGCATAAAGGCTGAAAGAAGCACCACGAGGCAACACCATGGAAGTACCGGGATATTCTTCGCCATTATAAATAATGAAAGGATCTATTTCGGAAACCTCCACGCGGAACACCTGAGACTTAAGCACTCCCGACTTGTGTTCCATCGTCACACGGTAATAGGCACTGGAAGCCACACTGGTCAATTCAAAACGGTTGGTTGTCGCGTTGTTCAGCTTCGACCACCTCTCCCCGTTCGTGCTCTTTTCCCAACGCCATGACTTGACATGCCATCCACCGTAATCCATGCCTAAAATCACGCTCTCGTTCTTCTTCACGTAAATCAAAGTGTCCTGGCTTTCCCGGTAAGCATATTTGCAATAAGGCGTACAGTCACGCACGTATGCCTCACCTGCCACCTGTATGGAGAACATCTGCGTGCTTACCACTCCTGCCGCATTCGTATAACGCACGCGGTACACGAAAGAGGTATCCGCTTCCACCTCACGCTCGGCCGAAGTGCAAGAAGCATCATCGTCCCACGACCACTTTCCGGTATCAGTCTCACCATCCAGCAAAGCCACCTTCAGCGTCACTTTCGCCCCTCTCGGGACGGCATTCAACAAAGTACGGTCCAACGCCTCACCGTCATACCCGATGCTCCCTTTCAGGACGGTTGGCACAAGGGTCTTGTCTTCCAACGGATCCAAGGAACACATCAGCGTGGTGAATCCCAAATGGTCGTATCCGCCGCTGTTGCCTCCATAGAACCCGCCTCCGGCATCTATGCCGTTCTCATGTTCCATCATAATCTTATGAGAATAGGGCATGTCCACGCCACGGATGTTCTCATAATAATTCACGATGCGCGGCCAACCGCAGCGGTTGGTGCCTTGCCCGCCATACCCCATCTCGGGGAAAGTGCCGTCTGAATTGGTGTATGGAGAATTGGGCAGGTTTTCCTCAAAAGTATTGTAAGCCGCCACATACTCAAAACCGGCCGCAATGCGGTCGTCCATATAGGCATAAAGGTCGTCTCCCTGGTTCAAACCTGCCCCACACACATCCGCTGCCAAAACCACAGCCATGGAAGCATGTCCTTGGTCTCGGTTGGATTCCTGCATTTGTCCGAAATAACCGAAGGGTCCACGCTCGTCCGGATGGAGCTTCCATACCAGATTGCGAAGCGTCTCGGCATAGCGGTGGTCCTCCATGTACTTGTAATACTCCATACCGGCATTGTACACATAAATGTCGTCGCACAAAATGCCCACACTGATTTCGCACAACACGTTGCACAACCCCCAATTCGACCAGTAATGATCGTCTGCACAACCATGACGCTCCTGCAGGAAACCGAAACTTTGGTCACTGAACACCCTCAGCATCCACTGTTGGTAACGTTTGAAATCCTCACGGTTCCACCCTTCGTAGTCCCGCATCAATTCTCCTGCATTGGCAAATTCATATCCATAAAGCCCGGAGGCAAGGCTTCCGTTGGAATTACCGGACACTTTCTGGCAGGTCCTGGCCCATGCGTTCATGACTTCAACAGACTTTTCCGCATAACGCTCATCTCCGGTAATCTTCCAAACCAGTGCACACTGGTAGGCTGTAGCTGCATCATTCATGGCGGCTCCATAATTGTCACCTTCCGGTTCCCAGACATTCCATCCTCCACGGATAATCTTGACTGTGGGATTGGGCTTCCAATTCAAATCCACATGCTTACTGGTCATCAACTTGTTGTAGGCCGCCGTCCAAGGTTCCTGCCCGGTGGCCAACTTTTCCTTCACCCTGTCGAAATCCGCCTGCGTGTGCAATATGCCGGGATGTATGAACCCCTGCCCCATTCCGGACAAAGACATACAGGCAAACAGCAACGACAATACGCTCTTTTTGTTCATAGCATTCATTTTAAAAATACAACGTTCCAAAATTATATGATTCATTCCATACAATATGGGACAAAAAATAACAAATGATTGGACAATTTCTAACACCGCACATAAGACACTCATAACCACATACATAAGATGGCGAAAAAGATAGCATAAAACCTTTGAATCAATCTCAGGAGAATGAAAAATCATTTGGCGCAGATTGATTTTTCATTCTCCTGAGATTAAAAATCCATTTGGCTGAGACCGAAAATCCACTCCATGCACTAAGGGTTTCACACGACAATAAAACAAGACATTTTTAGGCTTTAGGACTTTTGTTTTCCCTCTTGTTCGCTTCACGGTATTGCGTAGGTGTCATGCCGAACTCTTCCTTGAAATAACGGTTGAAGTATTTGATGGTGTTAAACCCTACCTTATCCGCAATCTCCGCCACGTTATATTGGCTGCCCGCCAACAACTGGGCGGCACGTTTCAAACGGACGGAACGGATGAACTGAAGCGGTTTCATGTTCAAGATGACCGTCAGCTTTCGGTTCAGGTGTGTCTTGCTCAAACCGAGGTCTTTGCTCAAATCCTCCAAAGAATACTCCGCATTGCCCATGTTTTTCTCCACGAAAGCCAAAGCCTTCTTCACGAATTCTTCATCCAAAGACGTGGTGGTTATCTCGCTCGGAGTGATTTCAATGTTTTTCCTGAACGTTTCCTTCCTCGCCTCCCGTTGCTCGATGAGTTTACGGACACGGACCTGCAACAGCTCGAAATTGAAAGGTTTCGAGATATACGAATCGGCACCGGCCTTGTAACTTTCTATACGTGCGTCATCCGACATTTTGGCCGTCAACAAAATGAAAGGAATATGCGATGTATGTATGTCGTTCTTCATCCGTTGACAAAAAGCTATGCCATCCCGCTTGGGCATCATCAGGTCTGAAATGACGAGGTCGGGCCATTCCTCACGCACCATTTCCTCTCCTTCGGCACCGTCCCCCGCCTCTACCACATCGAAATCCGAGCTGAACTCATGGACCAAATAAGCCCTGAAATCCGCATTATCTTCTACTATCAACAGCTTTTTCCTCTCTCCGGATGGTTCACTGCCATCTTCTGCTGCCGATGGAACGGAAACACCAACTGTTTCCTTGTCCTCTCCATGCGCTATAGTTACTTTTTCGTCATGCTGTAAGTCTGTCGGCAAAAAAAACGTAAACACGCTGCCCTCTCCGGGCCGACTGTCCACAGTGATTTCTCCCCCATGCAAATCCACATACCCCTTGACCAAGTGTAAACCTATT
>ULRV01062762.1_pt1 | contig 23753 bp, 26 predicted proteins | sample 1955791 | NCBI WGS metagenome assembly ULRV01 (sample SAMEA4835692, study PRJEB28245) | human gut metagenome | biome: gut microbiome; material: fecal sample | place: Denmark | collected 2008 | reverse complement strand
CCTGCCATTCTACAGCCGACACCCTGCGCCCTGCACTGCAGATATTGAAAACCGCACCCGGTGTGAAATTAGTATCCGCTTTCTTTATCATGGATACCCAGATGAAGAATTTAGGAGAAAACGGTACGTTCCTGTTTGCAGACTGTGGTCTGAACCAGGACCCGACCCCGGAAGAGCTGGCAGCCATTGCCGACACTTCCTCCCGTAGCTTCAAGTCCCTTATCGGTCCGAAGCCCGTGATCGCCATGCTTTCCCATTCCACCAAGGGAAGCGCCAAGCATCCGCTGGTAGATAAAGTAGTGGAAGCCACGAAGATTGCCAGGGAAAAATATCCGCATCTTGTGATTGACGGTGAACTGCAGCCCGATGCGGCGCTGGTTCCCAGTGTTGCCAAGCTAAAGGCTCCCGGAAGTGTGGTAGGCGGTAAAGCCAATGTCATGATATTCCCCAATCTGGATGCCGGCAATATCGGCTACAAATTAGTACAGAGACTGGGCGGAGCGGATGCCTACGGCCCCATGCTGCAAGGAATTGCCAAGCCCGTAAACGACCTTTCCAGAGGATGCTCCTGGGAGGATATAGTAGGTGTAGTTGCGCTGACAGCCGTACAGGCTCAGCTTGTATAAGCCCAAAAGGCAGAAGGTGAGGAAATATGAACGTACTTGTTATCAACTGCGGCAGCTCTTCTCTGAAATTCCAGCTCATTGAAGCACAGAGTGAGAAGCTGATTGCAAAAGGTATCTGTGAAAGAATAGGCATCGAGGGAAGCCAGATTTGTTATACACCGGCAGGCGGCACCAAGGAGGTGACCGTTTCTCCTATGAAAGACCATACCGATGCCATCCGTCTGGTGCTTGCGGCGCTGACCAACGAAAAGACGGGCGTGGTAAAGGATCTGAGTGAAATCGGAGCAGTGGGACACCGCATTGTACATGGCGGCGAGAAATTCTCCGAGGCAACGATTATCGATGACGAAGTGCTGAAAGCCATTGCCGAATGCAACGACCTGGCGCCTCTTCACAATCCGGCAAACTTAATCGGTATTGAAGCCGTAAAGAAGCTGATGCCGGACACTCCGATGGTAGCCGTATTCGATACCGCATTCCATCAGACCATGCCCAAGAAGGCATTCCTTTACGGACTGCCCATTTCTTATTATGAAAAATATAAAATAAGAAGATACGGTTTCCACGGAACCAGCCATTCCTATGTCAGCAAAAAAGCGGCGGAAGTGCTTGGTAAAAATTACGAGGACTTAAAGATTATTGTGTGCCACTTAGGAAACGGCGCCAGTGTATCCGCAGTGGACCACGGCAAATGCGTGGACACGTCCATGGGACTTACCCCGTTGGAAGGTCTGATTATGGGTACCCGTTCCGGTGACATTGACCCCGCCATTATCGAATACATTGCGCACAAAGAGGGCAAGAGCATTGACGAAATCATGACTCTTTTAAATAAGAAGTCCGGTCTGCTCGGCATGTCCGATTACCTTTCTTCCGATTTCAGAGATCTGGAAGCCGGTTATGAAGAGGGCAACGACAGGGCAGTTGTGGCAGTGGATGCTTTTGCGTACCGCACCGCCAAGTATATCGGCGCTTATGTGGCAGCCATGAACGGTGTGGATGTTATCTGTTTTACAGCAGGCGTGGGTGAAAACGCTTCCTTCCTGCGTACCATTATCTGCAACCAGTATTTAGGCTATCTGGGTATTACCCTCGATGAAGAAGCTAATGCCAAGAGGGGCGAGGACATTGCCATTACCACACCGGACAGCAGGACTACGGTTATGGTCATTCCCACCAACGAAGAGCTTGCTATTGCAAGAGAGACCTATAAACTTACTAAATAAACTGTCATAAAAAATGAAAATTTTGGTTGACAAAGTGTGTGTCCGAAGTTATACTATACAAGTGTGTGAAAACGAAAGAGTGTCATCAGATGCGCTTTCGCCGGGAGCAGGCTATGTTACTTAATTTGACAGATGTATTTACAAACGAAGGCAGGGTTCGGAAAGAATCCGTTGCAATGGAGCTGAAAGAGTTCAAAAGCCGTATGGGTGTGTTTCCCATTGTGGAGCAGAGCCCGTTAGAGCTTACCATTACCAATGAGGGAATGGGCAAGGCACTGATAAAAGGTCATGCAGTCTTAACCCAACTGATGAGCTGCGACAGATGTCTTAAGGAAGTCAGAGTTCCCATTACGATTGATTTTGAAAGAACGGTTGCTTCACCGGATGTGAGAGATGACAAATTAGAGGATGATGGCGATTTCGATGTAATGGAAGGCTATCAGCTTAACGTAGATGTACTGGTATACAACGAGCTTTTAATGAACCAGCCTGAAAAGGTACTTTGTAAGCCGGATTGCAAAGGAATTTGTATGAAGTGTGGCAAAGACCTGAATGAAGGGGAATGTGGATGCGATACATTCGTGCCGGATCCCCGCATGGCGGTATTACAAGATATCTTTAAAGCAAATAAGGAGGTGTAACGATGTCTATTTGTCCTAAGAATAAATCTTCCAAAGGTAGAAGAGATAAGAGAAGAGCAAACTGGAAAATGAGTGCTCCTACATTAGTAAAATGCAGCAAATGCGGCGCATTAATGATGCCTCACAGAGTATGCAAGGCTTGTGGTTCTTACAATAAGAAAGAAATCATTGCACAGGACTAATTTGAAATGCCAGGGACTTTCCTAAAAAGGGAAGTCCTTTTTTCATATTGACAAAAACAGACCGTAATCCGGCAAAAATACCGGGAATCATGGAAGGAAAGGTATAATAAAGATGAATGAAAAGGGACTGACGGGGAGTACCTTAAAGTGGATAGCCATTGTGACGATGCTCATTGACCATACGGGTGCCGCTGTTTTGGAAAAAATGCTCATCAGCGGAAAATACGGGGAAGTGTCGGCGGTAAATCCTCTGTATCAGACGGATATGGTTTTGCGGGGGATCGGAAGACTGGCATTCCCCATTTTCTGTTTCCTTTTGGTGGAAGGCTTTTTACATACGAAAAATGTGTGGAAATATGCCGGTAGACTGGCGCTTTTTGCTTTGGTTTCGGAAATACCGTTTGACCTGGCATTTCAGGGAGAATGGCTGTTTATGGGGTATCAGAACATCTTCTTTACCCTGCTTATCGGACTTCTTGTCATGATTGCCTTTCAGACAGCGGAAGGAAAAATTGCGGCAAAGCCCTTAAGGATTCTCTGCGAGGCGGTGGTTCTGCTGGCGGGCTATGTGCTTGCCGATGTGATGCACACCGATTACGGCGGTCTCGGCGTCGTGTGTATCATGCTTTTATATATTTTCCGGTACAACAGAAAAATGCAGGTGCTGGCGGGTGCCGCGGTATTTATGTGGGAAATCACGGCGCCGCTTGCGTTTCTTCCTATTTATTTTTACAACGGGAAAAGAGGCATGAAAATGAAATATTTCTTTTATGCCTTTTACCCCGTGCATCTGCTTATCCTGTACGGAATTGCATGGCTGCTCGGAGTGGCATAGGAGAAGTGAAAAATCCGCAGGCGGGGAAATGGTTTTTCTACTTGATTTTTACATATGCGTTTAGTATAGTAAAAAAGGGTAATAGCCTGTGAAACAAACAGAAGAAAGGAAAAGGCAAAATGGCTGAGACAGTAAATGTGGCAGTAGATGCCATGGGTGGTGACAACGCCCCCGTAGAAATCGTCAAAGGTGCAATAGAAGCCTTAAATGAAGAGAAGAAAATTAAACTTTTCCTTCTTGGCCGCAAGGAGGTAATAGAACAGGAACTTGCCAAATACACTTACGATGCAGACCGTGTGGAGGTGGTGCATACGGAAGAGGTCATTGAGACGGCAGAGCCGCCCGTTATGGCGATCCGTACGAAAAAGGACTCCTCTATTGTAAAGGGTATGCATCTGGTAAAAGACGGTACCTGTGATGCATTTGTTTCTGCAGGTTCTTCGGGAGCCGTTTTAGTTGGCGGACAGATTATTGTGGGCAGGTTAAAAGGTGTGGAAAGACCCCCCATGGCACCACTCATTCCGACGGCAAACGGTGCGGCACTGCTGATTGACTGCGGCGCCAACGTGGATGCCAGACCTTCCCATCTGGTGCAGTTTGCAAAAATGGGTTCCGTCTACATGGAAAATGTAGTGGGTATCAAAAATCCCAGGGTCGGTATCGTCAACATCGGTGCGGAAGAGGAAAAGGGCAATGCTCTGGTAAAGGAAACCTTCCCGCTTCTGAAAAACTGTCCCGATATCAACTTTATCGGCAGCGTGGAAGCCAGAGATATTCCGGCAGGTGCAGCGGATGTAGTAGTCTGCGAAGCATTTGTGGGGAATGTTATCTTAAAGATGTACGAAGGTGTCGGAGCGGTTATGCTTAAAAAAGTGAAGGAAGGCATGATGACCTCTCTTCGCAGCAAAATCGGTGCGCTTTTGGTAAAGCCCGCCCTGAAGGAAACCCTGAAAGCTTTCAGTCTGGATGAATACGGCGGAGCCCCCATGCTCGGCTTAAAGGGCCTGGTAGTAAAGACCCATGGCAGTTCCAAGGCAGTGGAAGTGAAAAATTCTGTTCTGCAGTGCGTTACATTCAAGGAGCAGAGAATCAATGAGAAAATCAAGGAAAAAATAACCTTAGAAGATTAAGAAAGAAGGAACAGATTATGGAATTTGAAAAACTGAAAAAAATAATTGCGGAAGTGCTGAACGTGGATCCGGAAGAAATCACACCGGAATCTACCTTCATGGATGATTTGGGAGCAGACTCCCTGGATGTTTACCAGATTATCATGGGCATCGAAGAAGAGTTTGACATTGAAGTGGCTCCCGAAAAGGCAGAAAAGATTACCACAGTGGAAGAAGCTGTTGATATGATTAAGAGTACAGTAAACAATTAAACTGCGGATTTTTCACAGAAAAGAAAAGCGTCTGCAAATAGCAGGCGCTTTTTATGAAAGGATTTTTCATGCTAAAAGAAAGTGATTATCAGGAATTAGAGAAAAAAATAGGATATACCTTTCAAAACAGGGCGCTTTTGAAACAGGCAGTTACACATAGCTCCTTTGCCAATGAGCAGAAGATTAACAGACAGAAACATTACGAAAGACTGGAATTCTTGGGAGATGCCGTATTGGAGCTTGTTTCCAGTGATTTTTTGTTTCAAACGCACCCGGAGATGCCGGAAGGACAGCTTACCAAGCTGAGGGCATCCATGGTCTGTGAGCCGGCGCTGGCATATTGCGCCAAGGACCTGACTCTGGATGGCTACATCCAGCTTGGAAAAGGAGAGGAATCGACCGGAGGCAGATACCGCGACTCCATTGTTTCTGACGTGATGGAAGCTGTGATCGGCGCCATTTACTTAGACGGCGGCATGGAGCCCGCCAGAACCTACATACACCGCTTTATTCTTTCCGATTTGGAGAACAAACAGCTTTTCTTAGACTCCAAGACCAATTTACAGGAATATATGCAGCAAAATCTCAAAAAAGAATTTCATTACCGGCTTGTGGAAGAGTCCGGTCCCGAGCACGACAAGGTATTCCTGGTGGAAGTGGTAATGGAGGAAAAGGTACTCGGCAGGGGAAAAGGCCGTACCAAGAAGGCAGCCGAACAGCAGGCTGCTTATGAAGCGTTGCTTGGTTTCAGAAAACCGGGCAAAAGAGGATAGGGGCATGTACTTAAAAAGCATAGAAGTATACGGATTTAAATCGTTTGCAAATAAAATTACATTTCAGTTTCACAACGGTATCACCGGCATTGTAGGACCGAACGGCAGTGGTAAAAGCAACGTTGCCGATGCGGTCAGATGGGTTCTGGGTGAGCAGCGCATCAAGCAGCTCCGCGGTTCCTCCATGCAGGATGTCATATTCTCCGGCACGGAAGCCAGGAAGCCCTTAAGCTATGCGTATGTGGCAATCACCCTGGACAATTCCGACCACCAGCTTGCCATTGATTTTGACGAGGTAACGGTGGCAAGACGTATTTACCGTTCCGGTGAAAGCGAATACCTGATTAACGGCGCAGCCTGCCGGTTAAAGGATGTCAATGAACTCTTTTACGATACCGGTATCGGTAAGGAAGGCTATTCCATTATCGGACAGGGTCAGATTGATAAAATCCTTTCCGGTAAACCGGAGGAAAGACGTGAGCTTTTTGACGAAGCGGCGGGTATTGTAAAGTTCAAGAGAAGAAAGTTTGCCGCCCAGAAGAAGTTAGAGGACGAAAAGGCAAATTTAGTCCGTGTAAACGACATTCTTTCCGAACTGGAAAAGCAGGTAAAGCCGCTGGAAAAGCAGTCCGAGACGGCGAAAATTTACTTAAAGAAAAAGGAAGAATTAAAGGTACTGGATGCCAATACCTTCCTTTTGGAAAGCGAGCAGGTAAAGACACAGCTTGCCGATGTGCAGGGAAAGTACGACATTGCATCCAAAGATTATGAGGAGACTTCCGAGAAGTACGAGGGCATCAGGCAGGAGTACGAGGCAATACAGAGCCGGATAGAAACACTGGAAAAGGAAATCGAGGAAGCCCGGAACAATCTGACGGACACCAGTGTGCTGCGCGGCAAGTTAGAGGGCGAAATCAATGTCTTAAAGGAGCAGATACATTCCGCTACGGACAACGCCGCCCATTTACAGACAAGAAAAGTAAACTTAAACAGCCAGATTGCACAGAAGGATACCGAAAAACAGGAAATCCTTGCAAAAAAAGCGGAAATCGATGAACAGGTAACGGAGCTTACCGCTACAAGGGATGAGGTAAAGATAAGCTTGGAGAGCTTACAGAACCGTATCCAGGAATTAAACGACAGCATTGAAGCCGGCAAGAACACCATCATCGACGAACTAAACCAGAGAGCGACCATCAAGTCTAAAATCGGACGCTTTGACACCATGTTAGAGCAGGTAGCTATAAGGAAAGCAGAGCTGAACTCCCGGATTCTCAAAGCCAAGTCCGACGAAGAGGACAGGGAAGAAAACATTAAAAAGCTGAAAGAACAGTTTACGGCAGTTTCCGATGCCTTGAAGGAAATGAAGGAAAAGGCGGAAAAGGACGAAGCGGACATCCAGAAAATCAGGGGAGAGCTTACGGGGAAGGATGTGAAGCTGCGGGAAACCCAGGAGCAGTACCATCAGGAGAAATCCAGGCTGGAAGCGCTGTCCAATCTGACGGAACGCTATGAAGGCTACGGCGGCAGCGTTAAAAAGGTCATGGAGCAGAAAAACGACAACAAGGGTATTATCGGTGTTGTTGCGGATATTATTAAAGTAGATAAAAAATACGAAACGGCGATTGAAACCGCACTTGGTGGCAATATCCAGAACATCGTAACGGATGACGAGGAAACCGCCAAAAAGATGATTGGTTTCTTAAAGAAGAACCGTCTGGGACGAGCTACCTTCCTTCCCCTGACAAGCATTAAAAATCCTCAGGAATTTAAAAACCCGGAAGCCCTGAAAGAAAAGGGCGTTGTGGGTATGGCGGACGAACTGGTCAGGACGGAAACCCGTTACAAGGATGTGGCGAAAGCCATGCTCGGCAGAATTGTGGTAGTGGACAACGTGGACAATGCCGTGAAAATTGCCCGTAAGTTCGACTACGGCATCCGTATGGTTACCATTGAGGGTGAGCTTTTGGTACCCGGCGGCGCCATCAGCGGCGGTGCTTTCAAGAACAACAGCAACCTTCTCGGTCGAAGAAGAGAAATGGAGGACCTGGAGAAGAAAATCAAGGACCTTCTTTCAAGCGTTGAGACCATCCAGAAGGATATCGAAGAAACCAAACAGAAGAGAAATACCATGCGTATGGAATTGGAAGCCCTGAAAGCCGACATCCAGCGCAAGTTTATCGAACAGAATACAGCAAGACTTTCCGTGGAAAGCGCCGAGGAGCGCATGGAAGAAGCGGAAGCAGGCTCCCGTTCCTTAATGGAAGAATTAAAGGAAATGGAAAAGCAGGTGCTGGAAATCAAGCAGGGCAAGGAAGAAATCCAGAAAGAGCTGACCGGTTCCGAGGAAATGGAGAAATCCGTAGAGGCAGGCATTTCCGAATTCCAGAAGGAACTGGAGGAAAAGAGACTTCTGGAAACAGAAAGCTCAGCCAAGGTTTCCGAATGGGAGCTTAAGGTGGAAAAGATGCTGCAGACACAGGGCTTCCACCAGCAGAATGTGGACCGTATCAACGCCGAAATCGAAAACCTTAAGGGAGAGCTTTCCGAAATTGAAGACGGCATTGCCGGTAACGAAGAAAGCCTTAAGGAAAAGAAGGAGCACATTGCCGAAATTGAAAAAACCATTGAGGCTTCCCATACTTCCCAGGACAAGTCCCAGAAGGAACTGACGGAAAATATAGCAAAGAAAGAAGAACTGAGCGCCAAGCAGAAGAACTTCTTTACAGAGCGGGAAGAACTGTCCCAGCAGATGACCAGACTGGATAAGGAGGTCTACCGTCTGAATGCCCAGAAGGAAAAAATGGAAGAGGCCATGGAAACCCAGATCAACTATATGTGGGATGAATATGAGCTGACCCTTTCCGATGCGGCGTCCTTGCGGAAAGAGGAGCTTACGGATTTAGGCTCCATGAAAAAAGAAATTTCCGCCATCAAGGACCAGATTAAAAAGCTGGGTGACGTCAATGTCAACGCCATTGAGGACTACAAGAACTTAATGGAGCGTTACACCTTCTTAAAGACCCAGCACGACGATTTGATCGAGGCGGAAAAGACATTGGAGGGCATCATCACGGAGCTGGACATCGCCATGAGAAAGCAGTTCCAGGAGAAATTTGCGGAGATTAACAAAGAATTTGACAAAGTATTCAAGGAGCTCTTCGGAGGCGGCAGAGGTACTCTGGAGCTGATGGAGGACGAGGATATTCTGGAAGCGGGCATCCGTATCATTGCCCAGCCGCCCGGAAAGAAGCTGCAGAACATGATGCAGCTCTCCGGTGGCGAAAAGGCGCTGACGGCGATTTCCTTACTGTTTGCCATCCAGAACTTAAAGCCCTCACCGTTCTGCCTTTTAGACGAAATCGAAGCGGCGTTAGATGAGTCCAATGTCGGAAGATTTGCCAAGTACCTGCATAAGCTGACCAAGAATACACAGTTCATCGTCATTACACACCGACGGGGAACCATGGAAAAAGCAGACCGCCTGTACGGTATTACCATGCAGGAGAAGGGGGTTTCCGCCCTTGTCAGCGTCAACCTGATTGATAAGGATTTGGACAATTAAGCAGAGGAGATAAGGAAAATATAAAGGAAGGCATACGACTATGAGTGAAGAAAAAATGGGATTTTTTGCCAAACTGAAAAACGGGCTGAAAAAAACCAGGGACAATATTGTAAACGGTATTGACTCGGTGTTTAACGGCTTTTCCTCCATAGACGAGGATTTCTATGAAGAACTGGAAGAAATCCTTATCATGGGCGACATCGGCGTGAATGCCACCACCGCCATTATCGAGCGGCTGAAGCAGCAGGTAAAAGAGCAGCATATCAAAGAGCCTTCCCAGTGCAAACAGCTATTGGTGGACAGTATCCGCGAGCAGATGCAGGTGGGAGAAAATGCCTACGAGTTTGAAAACAGACAGTCCGTAGTCATGGTGATCGGCGTAAACGGCGTGGGAAAGACCACTTCCGTGGGAAAGCTTGCCGGCAAACTGAAGGCACAGGGAAAGAGAGTGCTGATTGCGGCGGCAGATACCTTCCGCGCGGCGGCTCTGGATCAGCTTAAGGAATGGGCGGACAGAGCGGACGTGGACATTATCGGCGGCGCAGAGGGCTCCGACCCCGCAAGCGTGGTTTACGATGCCTGTATGGCAGCCAAGTCCCGTAAGGCGGATGTGCTTTTAATCGATACCGCAGGCAGACTTCACAACAAGAAGAACCTGATGGAAGAATTAAAGAAGATGAACCGCATCATTGACAGGGAATTTCCCGATGCCTACCGGGAAAACTTTATTGTCCTGGACGGCACCACCGGACAGAACGCACTGGTGCAGGCGAGGGAGTTCGGTGAGGTGGCAGACCTGACCGGTATTATCCTGACCAAGCTTGACGGTACAGCAAAGGGCGGCATCGCGGTAGCCATCCAATCCGAATTAAGTGTACCGGTAAAGTACATTGGTGTGGGTGAAACCATAGACGATTTACAGAAGTTCGATGCGGATGCATTTGTCAGTGCACTGTTTGACAGAAAAGACGATGACGAAGAAGAAAAAGAAGTGTGAAAATTGTGCAGGCATAAAGTTTGCAGGTTTTGAGAAAAGGAGAAAATATGGACGAGAAGATGCTTACATTACCGAGATTTGAGGAGGCCTCCGAAATTGTAAAGAAGGTGACTCTCGAAACCAAGCTGGTTTACAGCGATTTCTTAAGCGAACGCTACGGCAACAAAATTTACTTAAAGCCGGAAAACATGCAGTTTACCGGAGCGTACAAGGTGCGCGGCGCTTATTATGCCATGAGTACCTTAAGTGACGAGCAGAGAAGCAAGGGCGTTATTACCGCTTCCGCAGGCAACCATGCACAGGGCGTTGCCTATGCCGCAAAATGCTACGGCGTGAAAGCAACCATCGTAATGCCGACCACCACACCTCTTATGAAAGTAAACCGTACCAAGAGCTACGGCGCGGAAGTGGTTCTGTGGGGCGATGTGTATGACGAAGCATGTGCCAAGGCATACGAACTGGCGGACGAAAAGGGATATACCTTTATCCATCCTTTCAATGATTTAACCGTTGCAACCGGTCAGGGTACCATTGCCATGGAAATCTTCAAGGAACAGCCTCTGGTAGACTATATTTTAGTTCCCATCGGCGGCGGCGGACTGGCAACCGGTGTTTCCACACTGGCAAAGCTCTTAAATCCCAAGATTAAGGTCATCGGTGTAGAACCCGCAGGAGCAGCCTGCATGAAGGCCTCCTTAAAGGAAGGCAAGGTAGTGACACTGCCCCATGTCAGCACCATTGCAGACGGTACAGCCGTGAAGACACCCGGCGACAAGCTACTTCCTTACATAAAGAAAAATCTGGACGACATCATTACTGTAGAAGATGACGAGCTGATTGTAGCCTTCCTCGATATGGTGGAAAATCATAAGATGGTAGTAGAAAACTCCGGTCTTCTGACCGTGGCAGCCTTAAAGCACTTAGATGTGAAGAATAAAAAGATTGTACCGATATTAAGCGGAGGCAATATGGATATCATTACCATGTCCTCCGTGGTACAGCAGGGTCTGATTTTCAGGGACCGCATCTTTACCGTTTCCGTCCTGCTTCCCGACAAGCCGGGCGAGCTCTGCAAGGTTGCGGGCATTGTGGCAAAGGAAAACGGCAACGTTATCAAGCTGGAGCACAACCAGTTTGTATCCACCAACAGAAGCGCAGCCGTGGAGCTTCGTATTACCCTCGAAGCCTTCGGCACCGAGCACAAGCATCAGATTATTACAGCGCTGGAAAAAGAAGGCTACAGCCCGAAACTGATTCAGCCCATTATCTAAAGCTTTCCGGGTGGAAGGAATGCTTATAAAATCAAAAGATGTGTTAGTACACTGATAAAATCCGCATATACTATGTATGCGGATTTTCTGTCCTATGGTAAAACGGAAGGGTTGCAGCGGGCAATCCATGGAATTCGTGTAAAGGAGAAAAAATATGGATAAGAAAAAAATCGGCAAAAAAGTTCTGGGCTACGCACTTATGACACTGGCATGCTTCTGTTATGCCGTGGGCATCAGTCTGTTTGTGGAGCCGAACAACATTGCTTCCGGCGGCGTAACCGGTATCGCTATTATCTTAAATAAGGCGATAGGAGGCAGCACCGGTATCTGGTTCTTTGTTATCAATATTCCCATTCTGCTAATCGGTATGTGGAAATTCGGTTTTAAGTTTTTAATGTCAACCGTTTACTGCACCACCATTATTTCTGTGTTTACGGATCTGCTCAGCCGCTACGGAAGCCCACTTACAAGCGACGTACTGGTGGCAACCATCGCCGGCGGCATGCTGACGGCAATCGGCATGGGAGGTGTGTTCAAGGCAGGCGCCACTACGGGCGGCATGGACATTGTGGTAAAGCTCTGTAAATTGAAATTCCCATACATGAAGACAGGCTCTCTGTTCCTCATTATGGACTTCTTGGTGGTGCTGGCATCCGCCTTTGTTTTCCAGGATATTGACAGAGCCTTTTATTCCGCCATGGAAGTATTTGTGACCTCCACGCTGCTTGACCTGGTGCTGTACGGTAAGGACGGCGCCAAGCTGATTTACATTATCAGCGACAAGTCGGAAAAAATCGCGGCAAGGCTGTTGGACGAGCTCAATATCGGCGTAACCTACATGGAAGGTCAGGGCGCTTACAGCGGCAGGGAAAAGAAGGTCATTATGTGCGTCACTAAAAAACAGATAGCGCCGAGAGCGGAAGAAATCGTAAAAGAGGAAGACCCCAATACCTTTATGATTGTGAGCAGCGCTTCGGAAATTTACGGAGAGGGTTACAAGAGCTATTTCAGCGAAAAGCTGTAATGGAGAAGCCGTATGTAGAAGAATCTATAGAAAAAATAGTTTTTCAAAAAAAACAGGGGTGTAAAGAAAAAATACTTGACACCCGTGGCGGGATATTGTATCATGGCAAAGGTGACAATAGGAAAACCGAAAGGGCGTGCCTTCTATGGATAAGATTTTTGAAAAAGGCCTTTTGTATGATTTTTACGGTGACCTTCTGACATCGCATCAGCAGAAGATTTATGAGGATGCCGTGTACGGAGACCTTTCCCTTGGCGAGATAGCCGAGCAGGAGGGCATCAGCAGACAGGGCGTGCATGACCTTATCAGACGCTGCGACAAAATCCTTTGCGACTATGAAAGTAAACTGCATCTTTTGGAAAAGTTCCAGATGACGAAAGAAACCGTCCGTGAAATCAAAAGTCTTGCCGAGGAAACAAGGCAGAGCTTACCGGCGGACACGGAGGTATCGGCGCTTTCCGAGAAGATTAAAAAAATAGAAGCTTTGAGTGAGAAGCTGTTAAAAGAGTGATACCCGAAAGGAACCAGGTATGGCATTTGAAAGTTTAACCGAAAAATTGCAGAATGTATTCAAAAATCTGCGAAGCAAGGGCAGACTTACGGAAGAGGATGTCAAGACCGCCTTAAAAGAAGTCAAAATGGCACTTCTGGAAGCGGATGTAAACTTCCGGGTGGTAAAGCAGTTTGTGAAATCCGTGGAAGAAAGAGCCGTAGGCAGTGATGTATTGAACGGCTTAAATCCCGGACAGATGGTTATCAAAATCGTAAACGAGGAAATGGTTGCCCTCATGGGCTCCGAGACCACGGAGATTAAGATGCAGCCCGGCAAGGCAATTACCGTCATTATGATGGCAGGTCTTCAGGGTGCCGGTAAAACCACCACCACGGCAAAGATTGCCGGTAAATTAAAATTAAAGGGCAAGAAACCGTTGCTGGTTGCCTGCGACATCTACCGTCCCGCAGCGATTGAACAGCTGCAGATAAACGGAAAGAAACAGGAAGTGGATGTCTTTTCCATGGGTACGGACCACAAGCCTGTGGAGATTGCAAAGGAAGCCCTTAAGTACGCAGAAAAAAACGGACACAATGTGGTTATCCTGGATACCGCCGGACGTCTTCACATCGATGAAGGCATGATGGCAGAATTACAGGAAATCAAACAGAATATAGATGTTCATCAGACACTGCTTGTTGTGGATGCCATGACAGGTCAGGATGCCGTCAATGTGGCAAAGGAGTTTGATGAAAAAGTCGGTGTCGACGGTATTATCCTTTCCAAGATGGACGGTGATACCAGAGGCGGTGCGGCTCTTTCCGTAAAGGCTGTCACAGGCAAGCCTATTTTATATGTAGGTATGGGCGAAAAGCTCTCCGATTTAGAGCAGTTTTATCCCGACAGAATGGCAAGCCGAATCCTTGGCATGGGAGATGTGCTTTCCCTGATTGACAAGGTACAGGCAAACCTTGACATTGATGCGGACAAGGAAAAAGAAATGGCCGGCCGCATGAAAAAGGGTAAGTTCGATTTTGAGGACTACTTAGAGAGCATGAAGCAGATGAAAAAGATGGGCGGTCTTTCCGCAATCCTCGGTATGATGCCGGGTATGGGAGGAAAAGCAGGCGATATCGAGTCCATGGTGGACGAAAAGCAGCTTGCCCATATGGAAGCCATTGTGCTTTCCATGACACCTGCCGAAAGGAGAAATCCCAAGCTCTTAAACCCGCAGCGCAAGTTCCGTATTGCGAAGGGTGCAGGTGTGGATATCGCGGTGGTAAACCGCTTTATCAAACAGTTTGAACAGAGCCAGAAGCTGATGAAGCAGTTTGCCGGAGGCGGCAAGAGAAAGGGCTTCGGCGGTTTCCCGGGAATGGGAGGCAAAGGAAGATTTCCTTTTTAGAATTTACCATTAAGAACATGGTATAAAAAAAGAATGGTACGGAACTCAGATTTCCTTATCATAGATAAAATTTTAAGCATCACGCGGAGGTGAAAAGAAATGGCAGTTAAAATCAGATTAAGAAGAATGGGACAGAAGAAGGCTCCTTATTATAGAATCATCGTTGCAGATTCCCGTTCTCCCAGAGACGGAAAATGTATCGAAGAAATCGGTACCTACGATCCCAGCACAGATCCCAGCACTTTCAACATTAACGAAGAGTTAGCTAAGAAGTGGTTGGCAAACGGTGCTCAGCCTACAGAAGTTGTCGGCAAACTTTTCAAAGCTGCAGGCATTGAAAAATAATTTCCTGTTGACAGCGTGTTTGGAGGTGGATTATGAAGGAATTAGTTGAAGTAATTGCAAAAGCACTTGTTGATAATCCGGATGAAGTAGTTGTTACAGAGAAAACAGAAGGTAAGAATGTAACTGTAGAGCTTCATGTTGCTGCATCTGATATGGGTAAAGTAATCGGTAAACAGGGCAGAATTGCAAAAGCAATCCGTTCTGTTGTAAAAGCAGCATCATCCAAAGACAATAAGAGAGTGGATGTAGAAATCATCTAATCCTACAGGGTAGGACGAAACAGGGACGCCTCGGGCGTCCTTTGTTTTTAAAAGAAAGAGGACATATGACGGACCGATTGAAAGTAGGCGTCGTGACATCCGTACACGGCATTAAGGGGGAAGTCAAGGTATTTCCCACCACGGATGACAGCAGACGGTTTAAAAAATTAAAACAGGTATATCTGGACACCGGCAAAGAAATGCTTCCTTTGGAAATCGAAGGAGTAAAGTTCTTTAAGCAGATGGTGATTTTGAAATTTAAGGGCTATGAAAATCCCGATGACGTGATGAAATTCCGTCAGAAGGAGCTTTGGATTGACAGAAAAGACGCAGTAAGGCTTTCTAAGGACGAATACTTTATTGCGGATTTGATTGATATGGAAGTGTGCGATGAGGAAGGAAAACTCATCGGTACTTTAAAGGACGTCATTTCCACCGGCGCCAACGATGTGTATGCGGTAGAGACACCGGAGGGCAAGGAAGTTTTATTCCCGGCCATCAGACAGTGTGTCCTTGACGTGGATACGGAGGCGCGTAAAATGACGGTACATGTAATGGAAGGATTGTTGGATTTATGAATTTCCACGTATTGACACTGTTCCCGGATATGGTGAAGGACGGTCTGTATACCAGTATTTTGAAACGTGCCATGGACAATGGACTTATTTCCTTAAATACCGTAAATATCAGGGATTACACACTGGATAAGCATAAAAAGACAGACGATTATCCTTTCGGCGGCGGCGCGGGACTACTGATGCAGGCGGACCCGGTTTTCCGGGCTTACGAGGCAGTGACGGAGAGCATAGCAGCCCGGAACACATCCACACAGGCTGCAGGCAGGAAGGTCCGCACCATCTATCTTTCTCCCCAGGGACGCACCTTCAGCCAGCGGATGGCGGAGGAGCTTTCCAAAGAGGAAAATCTGGTATTTTTGTGCGGGCATTACGAAGGGATTGACGAAAGAGCCCTGGAGGAAATCGTGACGGATACGGTTTCTATGGGGGATTTTGTCTTAACCGGCGGCGAACTGGCAGCCATGATGATGATTGATGCCATATCCAGGCTCATTCCCGGCGTGCTGCACAATGATTTTTCCGCCAAGGATGAGTCCTTTTCCGGTTATCTTTTAGAGTATCCGCAGTACACCAGACCGGAAATCTGGCACGGAAAGCGGGTACCGGAGGCACTTTTATCAGGTGACCACAAAAAAATCCGGGAATGGCGGCAAAAAAAGGCGGAAGAGCGGACAAAGGAAAGACGCCCCGACCTTTATGCCGGATACCTGGAGCTTCAGACCTGCAAGGAAATGCTTATGAAAAATAAGCTCCTATACAGGGATATGATAGAAACCATAGACAGGGGCGTTGCAAAGCTCATATATAAGGAAGAAGGAACCGTGCTTCTGTATAACCGGGCGGGAGAAGCCTGCCAGCTTATGGCAAAGGATGCGGAAGCGGGAAAACGGGCGCTGGCTGCCCTCACGGAAGCGCCGGATGCCATTATTTCCCATGAACCCTTTATGGACGAAGTGCTGCGTGACTTTGTCTGCAAAGACGGGACAACCTACGAAATGTGCCCGCCCTGTGTGCAGATGTCCTATACGAGAAAAGAGCTTCTGCAGGCGCCCAAAAGCGATATACGCCTGCTTACGGAGGACTACGCGGAAATCATTGACGAAAACTATGATTTACTTTCCATAGACGGTATCCGGGAGCATCTGCGGGAAGGCAAGCTTTTCGGCATCTTTGAAGGAGAGGTACTGGCGGGCTTTGCCGGAGAACATTCCGACGGCAGCATGGGCATGCTGTTTGTATTTCCGAAATACCGTGGGAAGGGCTATGCCATGGAGTTGGAGCGTTTTCTCATAAACGAAACCGTAAAAAGAGGCGATACGCCGTACTGCCAGATTTTCTTTGATAACGAGGCATCCCTCAAATTACAGAAGAAGCTGTCCCTGTATGCCGCGAAAGGAAATATCCGCTGGTTTGTAAAGAAATAACTTGCAAAAATGCAGGTTCTATGGTAAAGTATGAATGTTGTGAAAATAGATGGTCCTCTGTTACGAAGTGTATTAAGAACATCCAGTAGAAAAGGAGTAAAGAAATGAACGAAATCATTAAGAGCATCGAAGCTGAACAGCTCAAAGAAACCGTTGACCAGTTTAACGTTGGTGATACCGTAAAAGTATACGGTAAAATCAAAGAAGGAAACCGTGAAAGAATTCAGATTTTCGAAGGCACTGTAGTAAAGAGACAGGGCGGAAGCAACCGTGAAACCTTCACTGTAAGAAAATCCTCCAACGGTATCGGCGTTGAGAAGACATGGCCGTTACATTCTCCTAACGTAGAGAAGATCGAAGTAGTCAGAAGAGGTAAAGTAAGACGTGCGAAACTGAACTACTTAAAGGGCCGCGTTGGTAAGAAGGCTAAGGTTAAAGAAATCGTTAAATAATTTTTTACGAGGGACTTTCCGGAAAAGGAAAGTCCTTTTTTCTTTCTTGCCTTACTTTTCCCAAGGTAGTATAATAAAATCCTATAAGAAAAATAAAAAGGTTTAGTATGAGAAGAAGGAATAAAGGACTTAGTTTTTACAGAAAGAAAAAGAAAATCAGCGCCGGTACCGTAAGGGAGATTTTCGTCTATATCTTCGGTATCTGTGTGGCTGTTTTTTTAGCGTTTATTTTGGTGTATTCCGTGGGGATGTCCGTCAGTGTCATCGGTGTTTCCATGGAGCCGGAGTTTACCAACGGACAAAAGGTACTGGTCAACCGTTATGCCTATCTTCTGACTTCCCCGAAGCAGAATGATGTGGTGGTGTTTTTGCCGAACGGCAACAAAAATTCCCACTGTTACATCAAACGGGTGGTAGCCGTTCCGGGCGATACCGTGGAGATAAAGGACGGCAGACTGTATGTAAACGGCATCAGGGTGGTGGATGATTACGACAAAATGGCGGAAGCCGGCATTGCGCAGAACCCGCTTACCTTAGGCTCGGACGAGTACTTTGTTTTAGGCGACAACCGCAATGCTTCCGAGGACAGCCGCTCGGCGAATATCGGACCCGTAAAGGGGAAAGACATAATAGGAAAGGTTTGGTTTAAGAGATGAATTATCAGTGGTACCCCGGTCATATGACAAAAGCAAAACGTATGATGCAGGAAGATATCAAGCTGATTGATCTGATTATAGAAATTACGGATGCCCGGATTCCTTTATCCAGCAGAAATCCGGACATTGATGAGCTTGGAAAGAATAAATTCCGCCTGATTTTACTGAATAAATCCGATCTGGCGGACCCCGTACAGAATAAAAAATGGACCGCTTTTTTTGAAGAAAAAGGCTATGCGGTACTGGAAATCAATGCCAAAACCGGAGCAGGCATGCGCTCCATCCAGGATACCATCCGTGCAGTCTGTAAAGAAAAAATAGAGCGCGACAAAAAGCGCGGTATTGTAAACCGTCCCATCCGCGCCATGGTGGTGGGCATTCCCAATGTCGGAAAGTCCACGTTTATCAACAGCTTTGCCAAAAAGGCATGTGCCAAGACCGGCAATAAGCCCGGTGTGACCAAGGGAAAGCAGTGGATTAAGGTCAATCCCACGCTGGAGCTTTTAGACACCCCCGGTATCCTCTGGCCGAAATTTGAAGACCAGTCCGTGGGCATGAAGCTGGCATTTATCGGCTCCATCAACGATGAAATTCTTATCATGCAGGAAATGGCGGTGGATCTGCTCATGTTTTTAGGCAGAGAATACCCGAAGCTTTTAGAGGAGCGGTACGGCTTTACCTATGCGGAATTAACGGCAGGGAGTGAGGCACCGGAAAAGGGACAGGACGCGCATCCGGAGCTCACAGAAGAAAAGAATACCGCCATCGCCTGTCTGGCACAGATAGCCCGGGTGAGAAAATGCTTTGACAAGGGCGAAGCCCTAAACTACGACAAGGCGGCAGCGCTTCTTATCGATGATTTCAGAAGCGGCAGAATAGGCAGAATTACGTTGGAATATCCGGCAGAAGAAGGTAAACATGAATCGTAAATTTTTGAAGGAACTGTTCAGCACCGGACTGTATATTTTAGGTGTGTTGTTAATCACGTATGTGATTGTTACGTTTGTGGGACAGCGGACGGTGGTAAAGGGCGCTTCCATGGAGCCCACCCTGCACGGCTCGGACGACCGGGACGAAAGCAAGGTCGGCGATAATTTAATCGTGGATAAATTAAGCTACCGTTTCCATGACCCGGAGCGTTTTGACATTATTGTCTTTCCTTACCAGTACGGCGGCGGAAAGGAATTTTACATCAAGCGTATCATCGGTCTGCCGGGAGAAACGGTGCAGATTGATGATGAGGGCAATATCTACATAAACGGCGAAATCCTGAAAGAGGGCTACGGAAAAGAGGTCATTCTGAATCCCGGTTCTGCGGCGGAGCCCATTACCCTGGGAGACGACGAATATTTTGTCATGGGAGACAACCGCAACAACAGTGCGGACAGCCGCGACCCGAGAGTCGGCAACGTGCACAGAAGCACCATTGTGGGCAAGGCATGGCTGCGTATCTGGCCGCTCAGCCGTTTCGGTATTTTGAAACACCGGTAAAGAAATGTTATGACAGAAAGTAAAAAAGGATGATTTGTTATGGAAGAAAAAATATCCGTTATTAAATCCCATTTTCAGGCAGCTTCTATGGACAGGCTGCCTGAACTTATATCTGCCTATGAAGCGGATGAAAGAAGCGGCGTACAGAGCCTGATTGCCGCTGCCAATAAGAAGTTAGAGGCACTGGAAAAAGAAAAACAGCGCACGGAAAGCTTAAAGAAATTTGAAAAGGAATACGCCGCCTTCGGGTATCTCTGCGGCATAGACGAAGTGGGCAGAGGCCCTTTAGCCGGTCCCGTGGTGGCCGGTGCCATTATTTTACCGAAGGACTGTGATATTTTATATCTAAACGATTCCAAGCAACTGTCCGAAAAAAAGAGAGAAGAGCTTTATGATGTGATTATGGAAAAGGCAGTTTCCGTGGGGCTGGGCTTTTCTTCTCCGGAGCGTATTGATGAAATCAACATTCTGCAGGCAACCTATGAGGCAATGCAGGAGGCGGTTTCCAAGCTTTCCGTGCAGCCGGATGTGCTGTTAAACGACGCGGTTACCATTCCGGGGCTGCCCATGAAACAGGTGCCCATTATCAAGGGCGACGCCAAGAGCGTTTCCATTGCGGCAGCCAGCATTGTGGCAAAGGTGACGAGGGACAGAATGATGGTGGAATACGACACGGTATTCCCGGAATACGGCTTTGCTTCCAACAAGGGATACGGCGCGGCGGCGCACATTGAAGCACTGAAAAAATACGGTCCCTGCCCCATACACAGAAGGAGCTTTATTACCCATTTTGTATAGAAACCGGTTCATATTTGTTTCCCATAGGAGGTACTCGTGAGACTTACGGATTTATTGCAGTCAACAATAAAGAGCAGCAGCCAGCAGGCGGCAGCCGCTACGGAAGCAACTTTTCCGAAAATGGTGAAAAGTCTGGTTCCCGGTACCACCATACAGGGAGAAATTATTGCCAAAAACGGCAATGAGGTGCAGATACGCATAGATAAAGACACGGTTTTGCAGGCAAGACTGGAGCAGGATGTCAATGTGGAGGAAGGACAGAATATCCGTTTTCAGGTAAAAAACAACGGAACAACCCTGACCTTAAGTCCCCTTCTTACCAATACGGCGCAGGCGGACAATGTTTATAAGGCGCTGCAGATGGCGGGACTTCCCATCAACGAAAGCACCGTTGCCATGACGGATGAGATGATGAAGCTGGGCATGAGCATCGACAGCCGTTCCCTGCAGAATATGTTCAAGGATGTGGTCACCCACACCGATGCCTCGGCAACGGATGTGGTTTTCTTACATAAAATGGATATGCCCCTTACCGAGAGTAATTTGCGGCAGATACAGAATTACACGGAACTGCAGCATGAAGTGGTAAAGGGCATGCAGGACGTGACGGATGCCCTGCAGGGGCTTATAAACGGCACGGGCGGAGCGGACGTTGCAGCCGGGGCAGCCGGGGTGGATGCGGATACCTTGACGCAGTATCAGAACCTGGTGAAAGAACTGATTTCCGACACCCTTATGGGGATGCTCCCGGACGGCGCCGTTGCAGCCGGTGACGAAACAGGCGGCAATCCTGCGGGCGGCATATCCGGGGATGTTTTGGCAGCCGGCGTAAGCGGAGCGGATTTGGTGGGAGAGGTGCCTGTAGGCGGCATATCAGGGGATGCTTTGACAGCCGGCATAAGCGGAGCGGACTTAGCGGGAGAAGCCCTTGCGGACGCCCCCCTGTCCGGCAATGTCGCCCTCATAAAAGGGGTTCTTCAGGATGCGGTATTTTCGGAGCTCATAAACAGCGGTCTGTTTACGGAAGAAGAGGCTGCCGGTTTCTTAAAAGAAGCCGCAGGACTCCTTACGGAAAAAGGTATAACCCTGTCCGGAAATACGACGCAGGAAATGATGAAGGCGCTTTTGGACATAACGGCAGGCAATACGCAGGAAGCGGAAAGCCTGCAGAAACTGTTTTCCGGCAAGGTCTGGAAGAATTTACTGGAGGGCACCGTAAAGACGCAGTGGTCGTTTACGCCGGAAACACTTCCCAAAGAGGGGGAAGTGGGCAAGGTCTATGAAAAAATCGTAAAGAGCCTGCATACCTTAAACGAAACCCTTCTGCAGAACGGCGCACAGAACACAGCACTGCAGGAAAGCATTACGAATTTAAGTGAAAACATCGATTTCATGAACCAGTTGAACCAGATGTATACCTACGTGCAGCTTCCACTGAAAATGCAGAACGGCGAAAAAAACGGAGAGCTGTATGTATTTACCAATAAGCGAAGTCTGGCGGAAAAGGACGGAGAGGTCAGCGCCCTGCTGCACCTTACCATGGAGCATCTGGGACCTCTGGATGTGTATGTCAAAATGAACCAGGGAAAGGTCAGCACGGAATTTACCGTGGAAAAAGAAGAAACCCTGCTTTTCTTAGAAAAGAATATGTCCATTCTGACGGACAGGCTGCAAAAAAGAGGCTATGACATTTCCTGTAAGATGAAGGTAAAGGATGAAGCGGGAGAGCCGGAAAACCCGGTGGAAAGACTGCTTACGGAAAAGCAGAACGGCGTATTGCCGGTGCATGCACAGTATGCCTTTGACGTAAGGGCGTAAGTTCGGTAACGGCGGAAAATGCGGTATGACGGAAGAGTCTGAGGTGGATGATGGAAGAAAAGAAAAAAATCAAACAGGCAATCGCTCTGGAATATGACCCTCATGAGGATGCCCCCAAGGTCATTGCTTCCGGCAGGGGAGCCGTGGCAGAACGGATTATCGAAAAGGCAAAAGAGGCGGCGGTTCCGGTCCATCGGGACGACAAGCTGGCGGACACCTTATCCCGGCTGGAAATCGGCGAAATGATACCGCCGGAGCTCTACGAGGTAGTGGCGGAAATCCTGGTGTTCGTGGATGCCATGGATAAAATTAAGGGAAAGATGTAAAGCGGTTGACAAAAGTCCGTGTCATGATATAATTCGGTTAGCAAAAGCTAATTGACAGAACAGGAGATTTACAAATGACAATACATGAATATGGGACGGACAATCAGCAGGTCATTGTACTGGTGCACCCTTCGGTGGTTATGTGGGATTTCTTTGAATATTTGATACCGCTTCTTAAAGAGGAGTATCACCTCATTGTCCCCGCACTTCCCGGCTATGACGAAGAAAATCCGAAGGAGGATTTTACAAGTGTGGAGGAAATTGCAGACGAACTGGCAAAATGGCTGACGGAGCATAAGATAAATACGGTGGATATTCTTTATGGCTGTTCTATGGGCGGAGCGGTGGTATTAAAAATGCTGGCGGAGCAGAAAATCCATGTCCGCCATACGGTCTGTGACGGAGGCATTACTCCGTATCAGCTTCCGTGGCTGGTGACCCGACTGATTGCCGTGAAAGATTTCTTAATGATTTCCATGGGAAAAATCGGAGGACTGAAACTTCTGGAAAAAGCGTTTGCCACGGATGAATACAGCAAGGAAGATTTGCAGTATATTTCCAAAGTGCTCCATTTTATAAGCTACAAAACCATCTGGCGGACCTTTGAGTCTTGCAACAATTACAAAATGCCAGCGGGGAACATTGCTTATCAGGGGAAGCTTCAGTACTGGTATGGAGAAAAGGAAGCAGGCGAGCGGAAAGCGGACCTTAAGTATGTGAAGGAGCATTTTCCGCATACGGAAATTATAAAGTTTGACAATTTAGGACACGGAGGACTGGTAACGCTGTATCCGGAAAAAATGGCGGACAGATTAAAGGATATTCTGCATTCGTAACCATGACGGGAAAGTCGTATTAAGACTTTCCCGTCTTTTTTGTTGTGTAAAAAAACGTTTTTACCATAACGGCGCCCTCCTTAAGAAATAAATAAGAATTCTCTAAGAAATTCCTCGGAAAGGCTTAAAAGCAAATAAACATTTAACCGTTAAGATGAATAAAAAGAAAAGAGAAGAGGGTTTGCTTATGAGAAGAATTTTAGTGATTTTCGGTGGGTGTTCCACGGAGTATGAGGTATCGCTGCAGTCGGCGGCTGCCGTGGCGGAGGCAATAGACGTAAGTCGTTATGAGGTGCTGTATCTGGGTATCAGCCGGGAAGGAGAGGCATATTATTATACCGGCGATGCGG
>ULRV01066122.1_pt1 | contig 24025 bp, 25 predicted proteins | sample 1955791 | NCBI WGS metagenome assembly ULRV01 (sample SAMEA4835692, study PRJEB28245) | human gut metagenome | biome: gut microbiome; material: fecal sample | place: Denmark | collected 2008 | reverse complement strand
ATATAAGAAAAGATATAAAAAAATCAATCAAAATTTACAAAATATCCATTGAATATTTTTTAGTATTTGGTATATAATCTATATATAAAATTTCAAAGGAGGAAAATTTATGGAGAGAAAAGTAAAAGTTGTACAATTTGGTACAGGAAAAATGGCGGTTTATACAATGCGCTATGTGTATGAAAAAGGAGCAGAAATAGTTGGAGCAATTGATGTAAACCCATCTGTTATTGGCAAAGATATAGGAGAAATTATTGGAGGAGAAAATAAAGGTGTAACTGTAACAGCTTTAGAAAATGCAGAAGAAATGTTAAAACAAGTTCAACCAGATATTGCTATAGTTACTACAATGAGCTTAATAGCAGATGTTAGAGATGCTTTAATGCTTTGTGCTAAATTAGGAATAAATGCAATTACAACATGTGAAGAAGCATTTTATCCAGAAAATTCAAACCCCGCAACTACAAAAGAATTAGACGAAATGGCAAAACAAACAGGATGTACAATTACAGGAAGTGGATATCAAGACATTTATTGGGGACAATTAATTAGTTCAATTGCAGGATCAACACATAAAATCACAAAAATAAAAGGAAGCTCAAGCTACAATGTAGAAGACTATGGAATAGCTTTAGCAAAAGCACATGGTTCAGGATTAACAATGCAAGAATTTGAAGATCAAGTAGCTTCAGTGGATAAAATTAGTGATGAAGAAAGACAAAAAGTTATTGAATCAGGAAAATATTTACCATCATATATGTGGAACGTAAATGGATGGTTGTGTTCTAAACTTGGGCTAACAGTTGAAAGACAAACGCAAAAAACAGTACCACAAACATACAAAGAAGACATATATTCTTCAACATTAGGAATGACAGTAAAAGCAGGAGACGCTACAGGAATGAGTGCAGTTGTTACAACAACAACCAAAGAAGGAATTACTATTGAATCAGAATGTATTGGAAAAGTATATTCTAACGAAGACTATGATAAAAATGAATGGACAATCTATGGAGAGCCAGACACAACAATAGTAGTTGCAAGACCTGCAACAGTAGAGCTAACATGTGCGTCAATAGTTAATCGTATTCCAGACGTTATAAATAGCACACCAGGTTATGTAACAACAGATAAGTTCGGAGAATTAAATTACAGAGTAAAACCATTAAATGAATATGTAAAATAATTTAGAAGGTGGAAAGTAAATTTCCACCTTTACTTATTGCAAAAAATGTGATAAATTATATAAGGTGATACAAATGTCAAGAAATCGTAGAAATAAGCGTAGCTCTAGAAGTATATTAGAAGTAATGAGCTCAAAAACATTCATAACTTTAACTATAATATTAGCAATAATAATAGTTATATGTTCTGTAACTATCTTTTATCGTAATAACAAAGAGAAAAAAATATTGGCAGAGCAAAGAGCTGAGTTAGAAAAAAATATTGAAGCAATATTTGAAGAAACAGAAAAGAATATAGCTAATTCTAATAATACTGTAAGAGATAGTATTATCAGAATATCAGCAGTTGGAGATATTTTATGTGAAAATAGTATACTAGAAGATGCATATGATAAAGGTACACAAAATTATGATTTTACGTCAATGTTTAAAAATATGTCTACTTTTTTTGCAGATAGTGATATCACAGTAGGAACTATGGAAACTAATTATACAGACAATAAATACTCTGGATATGGACAACGTAATAGTCCAATTTCTTTTGCAGAAGCTTTGAAAAATATAGGAATAGATTTAGTTAGTATAAGCACAAATCATAGTTTAGATTATGGAATAGAAGGCTTGCAAGAAACCAAGAGAGCACTAGAAGGAATAGGATATGATGTAGTAGGAGATAACTTAGGGGAAAGTAGAGTAAAGATAAAGACAATAAAAAATACTAAGATTGCATTTTTGTCATATACATATGGTTTTGAAAATCAAAATAGTAAAACAAAAGAGGAATTAGATAGTGCAAATATATACAATTCAGAAATTGCTAAAAAAGATTTAGAATATGCTAAAGAAAATGCAGACTATAGCATAATAATTATGCATTGGGGAGATGCATATTCAATAAAGCCTAATAAAGAACAACAAAACATAGCTAAATTTTTAGTAGAAAATGGGGCAGATATGATTTTAGGAAATCATGCATCAGCAGTTCAAAAAATGGAAGTTATGCAAAGTCCAGAAGGAAAAAATGTACTTGTTGCATATTCTTTAGGAAACTACATATCAGGTGAAACAATGGATATATCAAAAATAGAGTTAGTTCTTAATATTGAACTTAGAAAAAGCGGAGAAACAGGAGAAGTAGTACTAAGCAAAGTTGATTATACGCCAATTTATGTATTAGATAGAGGCACAAAAGCAGAAAATAGGTATGAGTTAATTGATATGAAAGGTACAGCTAAAGCATATGCAGAAGGAAATAAAAAAATAGTAAATAAAGAGACATATAATAAATTAGTAGAAGGACTAAAAAAACTAGAAGGGATAATAAAATGAAAGCAGGATTTATATCATTAGGATGTAATAAAAACTTAGTAGATACAGAAAAAACAATAGCATTATTTAAAGAACATGGATACGAAATAGTAAATAACCCAGAAGAAGCAGAAGTTATAATAATAAATACTTGTGGATTTATTGAGTCTGCAAAAGAAGAAGCAATAAATACAATACTAGAAATGGCTGAGTACAAAAAACAAAATTGCAAATATCTCATAGCTATGGGATGCTTAGTAGAAAGATATAAAAAGGAACTTGAAAAATCTATTCCAGAAGTAGATTTATATATAAAATATAGTGAGTATAGTACATTATGGGAGCAGATAGAAAAACTATTATCTAATGGAAAAGGGAATGTAGACTTTGAAAAATTCACAGATAGAGTTATTACAACAGGCGAAAATTATGCATATATAAAAATAGCAGATGGTTGTAGCAATTGTTGCACATTCTGCGCAATTCCAAAAATTCGTGGAATGCAAAAAAGTAGAACGATGGAAAGCCTTGTAGAAGAAGCAAATAAGCTAGCAGAGCAAGGTTATGAAGAAATAATTTTAACAGCTCAAGATACTACAAGATATGGACAAGACATATATGGTGAACCAAAACTTGCTGAGCTTATGCAGGAGATATGTAAAATAGACAAAATAAAATGGATTAGAATATTGTATTCATACCCTGAAACTATTACAGACAAGCTAATTCAGGTAATAAAAGAAAATAATAAAATATGTAATTATTTTGATATTCCAATACAACATATTTCAGACAGTGTTTTAAAAAGAATGAATAGAAAAAGTAATGGAGAAAGTATTAGAAAGCTAATACAAAAATTAAGAAAAGAAATTCCAAATGTTATACTAAGAACAACTGTAATGGTTGGTTTTCCGGGTGAAACTGAAGAAGACTTTGAAGAACTATATAACTTTTTAAAAGAAGCTAAATTTGACAAACTTGGAGCATTTATGTATTCTAAAGAAGAAGGCACAGGAGCAGAAAAAATGCCAAATCAAATTCATCCAGCTACAAAGAAAAGTAGATATAATAAAATAATGAAATTACAACAAGAGATTTCTAGAGAGAATTTAGAAAATAAAATTGGTACAACACAAAAAGCAAGAATTGATGGAATAACCAAAAATCAAAAATACTATGTTGGCAGAACCTATATGGATGTACCAGAAATTGATGGAGTAGTATATATAAAAAATACAAAACAATTAAATTTAGGCGACTGGGTGGATTGCAAAATAAAAGAAGTAAAAGATTATGATTTAATGGGGGAAATAACTTATGAGAACAAATAAAAAAATTATACTAACAGCAATATTATTAGCAATGCTTATTGTATTATCAAGGTTTTTATCAATAAAAACACCAATTACTAAAATAAGCTTTGCATTTGTACCAACAATGTTATGCGCAATTTGGTTAGGACCAAAATGGACAATTCTATTAAATGTTTTAGGAGATGTTATAGGGGCAACTCTATTCCCATCAGGTGCATTTTTTATAGGGTACACTATTAGTACAGCAGTGTCCGCAGCAATATATGGATTTATACTATACAAAAAAGAACCAGACAGTTACAATGATAAGCAATTACTTTTAAGGCTTATAATTGCCACTGTATTAGTAGCAATAGTGGTAAATATGGGCTTAAATACTTTATGGACAAGTATAACTACAGGAAAAGCTTTTTGGGCATTACTTGTAACTAGAATTGTAAAACAACTTATTATGATTCCAATTCATGTTATAGTGATTTTTGCATTAGAAAAAGCATTAAGAAAACCATTTGATAAATATGTAAGGAGCTCAAATGATTAGACTAGAAAACGTTTCATTTAAATATAAAGAAAGCAACAAAATATTAGATAATATCAGTTTTGAAGTACATGACGGAGAGATTATTTCTATTGTAGGAAAAAATGGCTCTGGAAAATCAACTATAGGCAAACTAATAGCAGGAATTTTAAGGTTAAAAGAAGGCAATATCTTTATTGACGATTTAAATATGAAAAAACATCAAAAAGAAATTAGAGATAAAGTTGGAATAGTATTTCAAAATCCAGAAAATCAAATAATTTTCAATTCGATTGAAGACGAATTATCATTTGCATTAAAAGGCTTATCTAAACAAGAAGTAGATAAAAGAATAAATGATGCATTAGAAAAAGTAGAGATGCTAGATTTTAAAAATAAAGACTTATACAATCTATCATTAGGGCAAAAACAAAGAATTATGATAGCAGAAATACTTGCTAAAAATCCTAAATATCTTATCTTTGATGAGCCAACAACCATGATCGATAGTATAGGAAAAGAAAAAATATATAAAATTATTAAAAACTTAAAACAGCAAGGTTATACAATTATTTGTATTACAAATTTAGCAGACGAAATATTATTGGCAGATAGAACTTTAGTATTAGAACAAGGCAAAATTGCATTAGAAATAAAAAGAGAAGAATTAGTTGAAAAGGCTGAAGAACTAAGAAAATATGAAATTAAGCTTCCAACTATTTTAGAAATATTAGTAGAGCTACAAAAAAATGGAATACAGGTAAATGCTAAAGATTACACAATACCAGAACTAGTCAACTATTTAGTGACAGCTAAGGCAGGTGGTTCAAAATGAAAAATGCAATTACATTTTTAGTGTTTCTTGCATATGCCACTTTAATATTTTTTATGCCTAATAATATTTGGCTAGCAAGTTTTGCAGTAGTAAACTTGATTTTAATGATAATAATAAAAGTTAACTTTAAAAAGGCAATAATAAATCTAACAAAGTACTTACCATTTATATTATTTACTTTTATATTCAATATATTATTAGACAACTACATAAATGCAATTTGGATGGCAGCAAAATTATTACTAGTATGTAATGCAACATATATTTATTCAAGAACAATTACAGTAGCACAACTTGCTAAAACAGTAAGAACAATATGCAAACCATTAGAAGTATTTAAAATAAACACAGAAGAAATTGAAGTATTAGTAAGTATTGCACTTTCAATGATACCAGTATTAAAAAAAGAATATAGAGAAGTGAAAGAGGCGTGTAAAGCTAAAAATATAAACTTTAATATAAAAAATATGAAAATCATTTTATCAAAAATACTATTATCTACAATAAAAAGAATAAACGAAATAGACGAATCATTAGTAGAAAAAGGCTATGAGTATTAAAAATATAATGACAATTTTAAAAATATGATATATAATTACAATAAATAAAAAAGTAAGGAGAAATAAAATATGGAAAGAGTAAGAGGATTTGAAGTAGCAAAAGGATTTGAACAAGCAGGAATAAATATGCCGGTGCGTAAAACAAAATATTCAGCAGGATATGATGTAGAAGCAGCAGAAGACTGTGTGGTTCCAGCATTTAAAGCAGGACAAGCACCAACTTTAGTAAAAACAGGAATAAAAGCATATATGCCAGAAGATGAATATTTAATGCTTTGCAATAGAAGCTCTAATCCAAAGAAAAAAGGATTAGTATTATCAAATGGTGTTGGAATAGTGGATGGAGATTATTATGGAAATCCAGATAATGACGGACATATAATGTTTGCATTCTTTAATGTAAAAGCAGAAGATATTGAAATAAAAAAAGGAGACTGCATAGGACAAGCAATTTTTCAAAAATTTGGAATAGTTGACAATGATAATGCAGAAGGCGCTAGATTAGGTGGATTTGGCTCTACAAGTAAATAATTATCAATAAAAATATAGAGGCAAAGAGCATAAGCTTAGTTTGACAAAGTATATAAAAATATAGTAAAATAACGAAATAATAATATTTTAGTAAGCCGACGAACGATAAAAAACTATTCGGAGGCTGAAACCTCCGGATAATTATAAAGGAGGAAATAAAAGTCTTATAATCTGTAGATATTAACCATCGTTAAAGATTTTATCTTTAACAAAGCCAACCTATTAGGTTGAGTAAAAGGAGAATGCATACAAAATGTTTAAAGAATTAAAGCGTATTGCTGTCGATGTTAACCAAATAAAGAATCAGTTAGAATTGAACAGAATACATAGAGATGCAAAGGCGAGATTTTGGCACTACGATGGAACTTGGAATTATAATAATGGATTCACTTTGGAAGAATATCAAAAAGGAGCAGAAAGAGCTAAGAAAGCAGCAGAAAAAAGCTGGAACCAATAATAAGACTTTTTAAAAGCCACGAATTTTTCGTGGCTTTTATTTTGGCTATACAACAAGGTTAAGTCACCGTGAAATGTTCATATTTGTAAAGCAAAATGCACGTATGGCAAAGCCAGGTTTCTTATTAAAAAAAGTATTTAAATCTAAAAAATACGGAAAAAATTTATACCCAAAAATAACATATAATAACCTAAAATTTGAAAAATATTTTGACTTTTACCAAATTTTGTAGTATAATATATTTGCGGTTTAAAGAAGAGCCTAAAAACCTTTCTTAAATAAAAACCAAATATTTTGCAATAGAAAGGAGAGTCTTACATGTTTAATGTAGGTGATAAAATTGTATACCCAATGCATGGAGCAGGTACAATTGATGCAATAGAAGAAAAAAATATTTTAGGAGAAAACCAATCTTATTATGTTATTAAAATGCCAGGTGAAGTTAAAGTAATGGTTCCAACAGATAGAGCAGAACAAATTGGTGTTAGAAATGTAATAGGAAAAGAAGAGGCAGAAAAAGTTATTTCAATTTTAGGAGAAGATGAAACAGAAATGTCTCAAAATTGGAATAAAAGATATAGAGATAACATGGAAAAAATGAAAAGTGGAAGCATATATGAGGTCGCAGGGGTAGTTAGAAACCTAAGCTTTAAACAAAAAGAAAAAGGACTTTCAACAGGTGAAAAGAAAATGCTTTCTAATGCAAAACAAATTTTAGTTAGTGAACTTGTATTAGCAGAACATGCTACACAAGATGAAGTTGAAGAATTAATAAATAATAAAATAGATATATCGTTTAATGAATATAGAGCACCACAAGCAAACATTGATTTAAATGCAAGTGCTGTTAACAAATTTATTCCATTTGATGATACAACAGAATTGTAAAATACTAAAAAGGCGACAGAAATCGCCTTTTTTCTATTCTAAATAAATGGCAAAAACTAAAAAAATTTTAGGAAAATAAGTTTCAATATTTGTCATAAAGTAAAGAAGGATTTAAACACTTTATGTCGAATAATATAAATAGTATGTAGAAAGGTTGTCAAAAATTGGTAAGATATAGTGAAGAACTAATTGAAGAAATAAGGTCAAGCAATGATATTGTAGATGTAATATCTAAATACATAACATTAAAAAGAAGTGGGAGAAACTTTTTCGGATTATGTCCATTTCATAAAGAAAAATCTCCTTCTTTTGCTGTTTCACCAGATAAGCAAATATTTCATTGCTTTGGTTGTGGAGCAGGCGGAAATGTCATTCACTTTATATCAAAAATAGAAGGCTTAGATTTTAAAGACACTTTAGAATTACTAGCAAACAGAGTAAATATAGAATTACCAACTTTAGATAATTTAGAAGATGATAAAACAGCAAGATTAAAATCAAAAGTATATGAAATAAATAAAATTGCGGCTGAATTTTATCATGAAAATTTATATAAACCTGCATCAAAAACAGCACAAGAATATATTAAGAAAAGAAAACTTGATAATCGTACATTAAAGGCCTTTTTAATAGGATATGCAGGAAATTTTAATGAACTATATTTATTACTAAAACAAAAAGGTTACACAGAAGAAGAAATGCTAGCATCAAGCTTAGTTAAAAGAACCGAAAATGGTGGATATATGGATAGCTTCAGAAAGAGGCTAATGTTTCCTATACAAGATGTTAGAGAAAGAGTTATTGCTTTTGGTGGTAGAGTATTAGATGACAGTAAACCTAAATACATAAACTCACCAGAAAATATAGTATATAGCAAAGGCAGAAATTTATTTGGACTTAATGTAGCTAAAAAGCATGATACCAGAAAGATTATTATAGTAGAAGGCTATATGGATGCGATTTCGTTATATCAGAGAGGTATTACAAATGTTGTTGCATCACTTGGAACTGCTATGACAGAGGCACAGGGACGTTTGCTTAGAAGATATAGTGAACAAGTTATTTTAGGATATGATGCAGATGGAGCTGGACAAGCAGCTATATTAAGAGGAATGGAAATTTTGCAAAACTTAGGTTGTGATATTAGAGTATTGCAAATAGAAGGAGCAAAAGATCCAGATGAATATGTATTAAAATATGGACCAGAGAGATTTCAAAAATGTGTAGACAATGCAATTTCTTTAGTAGAATTTAAAGTAAAAGTTTTATTAAAAGAATTAAACATAGAAAATACAAATGACAAAATAAAATTTTTAAATGAAATTGCTAAAATTTTAGCAAAAGTTACAAACCAAATGGAAAGAGAAATTTATGTAGATAAAATTGCTAAAGAATACAAAATCTCTAAAGAAGCTATTTATGCAGAAGTAAATAAACTTATGTATAAAGACAACCAAGGAAGCAAAAAGCTAGAAAAAAGGGTAGTTACAATGGTACCAAAAGAAGAAAAAGAAAATAGCGTTTCTGAGGCAGTTCTAAAAAGAGAGAATTTAGTAATATATTTACTTATAAATGAAGATTCTAAATGTTATGAAAAAATAAAAAATTTAATTACATTAGACTATATTCAAGATGATACAAACAAACAAATTCTCAAAAAAATGTATGAAGAATTTGAAAAAGGAAATAGTAATACTAGTCAATTGCTAGATTGGTTTCAAGATGAAAAAGTCATTAGTCATATTACAGAAATAATGGCTGGAGATTTTGAAATTACTGATGTAAACAAGGCAATAGACGACCTTATTAGTATTTATGAAAAAGAAAAATTGATAAGTAGAAGAAATGAAATTTTGAAAAAGCTAGAAAGTGTTTCTGAAGCAGGTTCAGAAGAAGTAAAAGAATTAGAAAAGGAGCTTAACGATATTATTCTAAAACTAGCTAAAATCAAATAGGAGGTTTTATATATGAAAAAGAAGCAAGAAGATGAGCCAATAGTAGAAGCTGAAGTTGTAAAAACAGAAGCACCTAAAAAAGTAAAAAAAACTAAAACTCCAAAGGTTGAAGAAGCAGATAAAAAAGAAAAGAATACTAAAAAAGCAACTGAAGAAGTAAAAAATATAGAGAAAAAAGTTAAGAAAGAAACTGAAAAGAAACCTAAAAAGGCTCAAAAGCTAGAAGAGAATAAAGAAGAAGTTAAGGACGAAAGCAAACTTACAGAGGAAAATGTTGTAGAAGAAAAACCAAAAGTAAAGAAATTAGAGGAAGTTAGCAAGGAAAAAGTAGAAAACATACTAAAAAGAGCAAAGGAAAATGGAAAAATTACTTATGGTGAGCTTGCTAATGAATTAGAAAACACTAATCCAGACCAAATAGAAGAAGTATTTAATACTTTCGAAGATTTAGGTGTAGATGTTTTAAAAGATGATCTAGACACAGAACCAAATCTAGATGACTTAAGAGAAGTTGAGAACATCAAATTAGATGACATAGATTTAATAAACATGGATGGAATAAGTGTTGATGATCCTGTTAGAATGTATCTAAGAGAAATTGGAAAAATTCCTTTGTTAACATATGAACAAGAGTTAGAGTTAGCACAAAGAATCTTGGATGGAGATGAAAGTGCAAAACAAAAACTAACAGAGTCTAACTTAAGATTGGTAGTGAGTATAGCTAAAAAATATGTTGGTAGAGGAATGCTATTATTAGACTTAATTCAAGAAGGAAATATGGGTTTAATTAAAGCGGTTGAAAAATTTGACTACACTAAAGGATACAAATTTAGTACTTATGCAACATGGTGGATTAGACAAGCAATTACAAGGGCAATTGCAGATCAAGCTAGAACTATACGTATACCAGTTCACATGGTAGAGACAATAAATAAATTGATTAGAACATCAAGGCATTTATTACAACAAAATGGTAGAGAACCAACACCGGAAGAAATTGCAGCAGAAATGGAAATTCCAGTAGAAAGAGTTGCAGAAATTCAAAAAATAGCACAAGACCCTGTATCTTTGGAAACACCAATAGGAGAAGAGGATGATAGCCACTTAGAGGACTTTATTCAAGACGAAGATACACCAGCACCACAAGATTCAGCAGCATATACATTACTTAGAGAGCAACTAGAAGAAGTAATGGAAACATTAACACCAAGAGAAGCTAAAGTGCTAAAATTAAGATTTGGACTAGAAGATGGAAAAGCTAGAACTCTTGAAGAAGTGGGAAGAGAATTTATGGTTACTCGTGAGAGAATTAGACAAATAGAAGCAAAAGCATTAAGAAAATTAAGACATCCAAGTAGAAGCAAAAAGTTAAGAGATTATATGAATTAAAAGATTATATTAAAAAAAGCAAATAAAAAGCTGGACAAAATCCAGCTTTTAGCATTACTTTAGCCGAAAAGCTTGATTTTTATGGAATAATGTGGTACAATAAATATGTATTACGGAAAAATAACCTTAAAAATGGAGGTGAAGATTCTTAAAATTAAAATTTTAAGAAGAAAATATGGGATTTATTAATGGAGTAAAAACAGTATTTAGTGATTTAAAAGAATATATTAATCAAATAGATTGTCCAGATGAAGAAGAATTAATAACAGATCCAGAGCTAGTGGAATCTTTACAATCAATTGAAAAAAGAGAAGAAGCTTTCAAGAAATCTTCTACAAGTAATAAAGGCGGAAAAGGAAATTCAGGCAAGCAACAAGTTGTAGAAACTGTAGCTATTGATCCAAAAGCTGTAAAAGTAATGGCAAAAGAAGCACAAGAAAAACAACAACCAGTTGTAGAAAAAGATGGAGAAGAAAGATAATAATGAAGAATAATGAAAAAAGTTGAGGCTTTCTCAACTTTTTTAACTCATTTTATTGACAAAAATAAAAACACATATTATAATATAAATCACGTTAGCAAATAACATATGGCGAGGTAGCTCAGTTGGCTAGAGCAATCGGTTCATACCCGATAGGTCGTGAGTTCGAATCTCACCCTCGCTACCATAAAGAATAGTTCATATCTAAGGATATGAGCTAATTTTTTTATAAAACTATTGCAAATTATAATTTGTTATAGTATTATAAAACCAGTAAAAATCTAAAGAAAAAGTAGAAAGAGGCACAAAATATGAAAGAAGCTAAAACCTTTGCAGGAGTAGAGAGAGAGAGAGAGAGAGAGAGCTACAACATTAATAAATAACAAACAAGCTAAGAGATTAGCTTTATTAAGTGTATATAAGACAGGTTATGAGTATGAAAATACTTAAATGACCTGTCTTTTTGTTGTGAAAAATATTTAATTTATGCAAACTTTTTTAGAGAACTAAAGGAGGCTGATGTAAAACAGATTTTAATATTAAAAAAATATATATGCAAAAAAATGCAAAGTAAAGAACTAAATGTATAAAGTACAAAGTTCAAAAAATAAAAGGAAAGGAATATGATAGGAAAATATCATATAAAGGTACAAAGAAAAAATGAAAACAAAAAACAAAAGAAATTACACAAGAGAAAATGGTATTACTCTAATAGCATTAGTAGTAACTATTGTAGTACTTTTAATTTTAGCAGGAGTAAGCGTAAATGCATTATTTGGAAATAGTGGAATAATAGAAAAGGCAAAAGAAGCACAAAATGCAATGAATAAAGCGAAAGAAAATGATGAAAAAGGAATAAATGAACTAACTAATTGGTTAGACAATCAAGTTAATGGAACGACAGGAGGTACAACAGGTGGAGATGATACTTCAACAACACCAAAAATCTCAACATTAGTAGGAAAAGTAGTAGATAAAAATACAAAAGCAGAAGATGCATATGGAAATAAAATAATAATACCAAAAGGATTTAAAATATTAGCACATGGAACTGCAGCAGGTTCAGCAACCTATACTTATAGTGGAGACAACATTCCAGCAGTACAAGATGGAATAGTAATAGAAAATGGAACAGATGAAAACCAATTTGTATGGGTACCAGTAGGAACAATAAAAAATAAAGATAACACAACAAATACAATAACTCTAGGAAGATATAGTGATTTTACAAAACAAAACGGAAATTATGTGCCTGCTCAAACTGCAGAAAATTATAAACAAGAAACAGTAACAATTGGAAGTACACAAAATCAAAACTATACAATTGCAAAATTAGGATTAGAAAGTGAAAAAGAAAATAAAGTAAGAGTAAATAAGGCAATCCAATTAGAAGGAATATTGGAGAATGTAGAAGTTATAAAGACTGCAGTACCATCTCCAACAACTTATTACTATAAAGAAATTAGTACGTTTAGAGATGGAAGTAAAAGTGATGGCTCTGAGAATGCAACAGCGAGAGACCTAAAAACATTTATAGAAACAAGTCAAAAAAATGGCGGATATTATATAGCTCGATTTGAAGCAAGTGAAACAACGTCAAAGATAACTTCAAAATATAATCAGACAGTATTAACGAATAAAACACAACCAAATGCGGCAAAATTAGCAAGAGAAATGTATGGAGATACAACAGATTATGCGAGTGATTTAGTAAATAGTTATGCATGGGATACAACAATAATATTTATACAAACATATTCAGGAACATCAAATTATGCAAGCCAGAATAAAAGTACATCATTTGCAAAATCAGGAATAAATAACGACAAATATTGTAATATATGGGACATGTCAGGAAATGCATATGAATGGACAACAGAATACTCTACCAGCTCTAATTCTAGCTTCTTCAACCCTTGCGTTTTTCGTGGAGGATTTTACAGCACAGCTGGTGGCGGAGACCTCTGGCACACGTCTTACCGTAACGGTCACACGACTAGCAGTGGCAGCAATATTGGTCTACGTCCCCTACTTTACGTAAAGCAGAACTGACCACTGGTTCCATGAACCAGAAAAAATGAATAAATACGATGTTAGCACTAATGTGCTTAACACGTACTTTAGTGCATCAAAAACGCTAAAGGAGAAAATTTTTCCGTGTGGCACTTATGTCACACGGATTTTTTTATTCTATTTTTCTTTCAGAACGAGAATTGCACATTTTTTCATATTCTTTGCATTTTATTTTATATTCAATTTGTTGTGTCATATACCTGTAATACATATATGCCTGCTCATATTGTATACATGGGTTAAACATATTAGGATCTCCCATAATAGGGTCGCAACCAATATCATAATTCATATAAGGTGGAAAATTAAAATTAGAATCATTTTTATCCATAAAATAAAACTCCCTTCGATAATCTTAAATAGGTAAATTAAATTGCAAAGATGGAACTATACATATTGCAATATATGTATAAATTGCAGCGAATATACCTTGCAACAGCTTACCAATGGCATATGTTTTTATAGAAAGTCCTGCTTTACTAATAATACTAAAAACTTGTAATAATACAGAAATTCCACCAAATCCTAATAAAAAACTAGCTGAAACAATATTTACTGATATTGCTTTTATGTGTGTGTTTGCAACCAAACTGACGCCATTTGTGAGTTCAACAATTCCAGATAGGATAGGTTTTATTAGTTCTGTAGGAAAGCCAATAGCACAAAGTACAGGAGAGAGCAAAGCAGATATGCCGTTCAAAACTCCACTTTGATTTAATATAGATATAACTACAGAAAATATAACTACAAAGCCACCAATCATTAAAATAGTAGATATAGAGTTTGTAATGCTTTTTCCTAACACTTCTCCAAGTGATGAAATGGATACAGATTTATTTGAATAATTGTAATGATAGTTGTTACAAATAGTACTACTCTTGTCAAAGAAACGTAAAACTATTCCTACTGTAATGCAAGCAAGCATATGAGTAACAAATAAAAGTAAGCCGATATTGGTACTACCAAACAAAGTTATACCAACAGTACCAATAATAAATAGTGGTCCAGAATTATTAGTAAAAGCAAGTAATCTCTCAGCTTCTTGTTTAGTAACAATGCCTTGTTCCATAAAATTAAAAACAATTTTGGCCCCAACAGGATATCCACTAATAAGTCCCATTAGAAAAGCAAAAGCACCTTCACCGGGAACATTAAATAATGGCCTCATTATTGGATTTAGCCATTTGCCTAAATATTTTATAACACTTGTATAACTGAGTAATTCTGTGGACACAAAAAATGGAAATAAAGAAGGCACAACAGCGGTTGCCCACAAGATTAGTCCATTTTTAGCCGCTGTTAAATTAGTTTTGGAAAATAAGACTAACCCAAAACAAAACAAGCAAAAGACAATAGCCAATCCGTTTCTTCTAATGGAATATACCCAAATTTTTACTTTGCTTTTTCTTTTGTTTTCAATTGGAATAGATATTGACGACATACACGCTTTCTCCTAAAATTTAAAATACGCAATAGTTATAATATGTAATGTTAAAAGAAAGCGCCAGTCCGCGTAAGGTGGAGCGAAGCGTAACGGTTGGAGAGTTCCAACCGATAGTGTCCAAAAACAAATTTATTTGTTTTTGTGACATCCAAGGGAAGGAAGCTCGACACCAAGGACAAGCGATTTTAACATTACATATTATAAGTAAATTATTTTAATAATTATTTAGAATATCTCAATAGCGAAAGCCAATTGAAAAACACATGCTCAATCATATTAAAAGCTGTATTATTTCCTACAGATTTTTCAGCAACAATATTTACCTTTCCAATTTCGTTACCATTCAAACTGTAAGTAACATTACCTAAAACTTGACCTGCATAAACGGGTGCGTTTATACTATCTGTAAGTTGAACAGATTGAACAATATCTTTATTTTGACCTTTTTGAATTAGAACTCCACTATCATTTTCGAGTATTGCATTAACACTATTTTCAATTCCTTTGTCAACAGAGATTTCTTTTATTAAATCATTTTCATTTGCAAGCTTTTTATACTCGAAATTATTAAAACCATAATCTAGTAACTTTTGAGCCTCTGCAAAACGAATAGGGCTTGTAGGAGCTTTCATAATAACAGCAATTAAGGACAAATCATTTCTAGTTGCACTTGCAGATAAATTATATAAAGCAACAGATGTAGAACCAGTTTTCAAACCAGTTGCTCCTTTGTAATTTCTAACTAATTTATTCGTGTTTACTAAAGAAGACTTGCCATCTCTTAAACTGTCCATATAAATTGTGGTGTATTTAGTAATTGAAGGATGCTTAGTTAACAATTCTCTAGACATTAAAGCGATATCATATGCAGAAGTTACATGACCATCTTCATCAATACCATGGCAATTCTTAAAAGTTGTGTCATTCATTCCAAGTTCTTTAGCTTTTGCATTCATTTGATTAACAAAAGCCTCCTCAGAGCCAGCTAAATATTCAGCCATAGCAACAGTACAGTCATTAGCAGAAACGACACAAATTGCTTTTAGCATTTCATCAACTGTTAATTCTTCTCTAACATCTAGCCATATTTGAGAGCCACCCATACCAGCAGCTTTTTCACTGCAGGGAATTTTGTCAGTATATGAAAGTTTTCCAGAATCAATTGCTTCCATGATAAGTAAAATTGTCATTACTTTTGTCACACTTGCAGGTCTTAGTTTTTCGTGCATATTTTGGTTATATAAAACCTGCCCTGAATTTTGTTCGATTAAAACTGCACTACCAACATTTAAACTTAAACTTGTAGTAGCATTTGTTGGAATAGTCTCAGTCAAAGGTTTTGCATTGTTGGACCAAGTGTATATAGACTCACTTGCAATACAGATAGTTGGAAATAGAAAAATTGCAATAATAAAGATACAGATAATTTTAAGTAAATTACATTTATATTTCAACATAATTAACCTCCATAATATTAGTTAATAAATTGTATTTTGAAAAGGAAGGATTTATGATATATAAACTAAAAATGTTACAGTTCTATTACATTTTTTGAAATTCAAATTCTTCCATTTACTTTTTATTAGAAATATGCTATAAAATAATTGAGAGAATCTAAAGATAAGGAGAAAGAGGAATGTTAAATAGAAGCAAAAGCGATAAGGGTGTTACACTTATAGCTTTGGTAATTACAATTGCGGTACTTTTAATACTAGCAGGTGTTTCAATAACAGCAATTACGGACGATAGTGGAATATTGAGTAGAACTAATGAGTTATCTGAGAGTGCAAATACATCTATAGAACAGAATACACAAGAATTAAATAATATGACTAATGAGTTGGATTATGTAATGAACCCATGGGTACAAAATAAAACAGAAGTGACTAAGAAATTAAAAAGTGGGACAGTAACACTAAATGTTGGAGACAACTATACATATGATTGCGGAGTTGAAGGATATACAGGTGCTTGGAAAGTATTAGGGGCTGAAAATGGTAAGCTTTTAATAATGTCAACAGTGAATGTAGGAACATTAACTTTAGAAGGGAAAAATGGATATAACAATGGAATTAGCAAATTAAGTGAAATGTGTGAACCATATGGAAGAAATGCAAGAAGTATAACAGTTGAAGATATAAATAGGGTAACAGGATATAATCCTACTAATCAAGGAGACGGGACAATTTATGGTGTTGGAGAATTTTGGGAGTATGGAAGTAAAGTGACTTACACAGCTAGTGGAAGCTCAACGACAAATGGAAATACATACACAGGAAGTATAACCTATGAACATATAGATGGAAAAAAAATAGGAGTCAATAATGTGACTTCAATAACAGTAAAGAATACATACTATTCGTATTATCCATATTTATTAACAACAAGCAATAGTACAACAGGAGAATGTAAAGGAATTCCAACAAGTTCACCAGCATATGAAATGATATTTGGAAAAGCAACAGATACAAGTGCTAGTAGTGGAAATAACTATTGGCTTGCGTCTTCATATGTTTACTCAGACAATAAGGGAGTGAGCTTTGGAATACGCAGTATATATCCTGAAGGGCGAATGGGTGGTTGCCGTTTATGGCGCTCTAATCGTGGCGTTGATAGTGATAGTTGTGGTGTTCGTGCAGTAGTTCCGATAGATTAAATATTGTCTATTTACTTTTTATTTTGAACATGATATAAAATAATTAGAAAAATCTAAAGATAAGGAGAAGTATAAATGATAAATAGAGATAAGATTAAAAATGATAATGGTGTCACACTTATAGCCTTAGTAATTACAATTGCAGTGCTATTAATATTAGCAGGTGTAACAATAGCAGAAGTATTTAGTGATGAAGGGTTATGGGATAAAAGTAATCAATTTGCAGAAAGTGCAAATGCTACAATAGAAGAAAACTCTGAACAAGTAAATAATATGATTAATGAGCTAGATGAAATAATGAATCCATGGGTACAAAATAAAACAGTAGTTACTAAAAAAATGAAAAGTGGAACTAAAACATATAATGTAGGAGATGACTATACATATGACTGTGGGGTTTCAGGATACACAGGAAAATGGAAGGTATTAGGAGCAGAAAAAGGAAAGCTTTTAATAATGTCAACAATAGATGTAGGAACCTTAACTCTATCGGGAAAAGATGGTTACAATACTGGAATAAGCAAATTGAATGCAATGTGTGCAACATATGGAAAGAATTCAAGAAGCATCACAGTGGAAGATATAAACAGAGTAACAGGATATGATCCGACAAATACAGGAACTGGAACTAAATATGAAGTTGGAAATACTTATGAATATGGAAATACTGTAACATACAAACTAAGTGGAGCAACATCTGCTAATGGGGCTACAAACACAAGCACAGGGGCTACAGCAGGTACTATAACTACATTTATATGCCCTGATGGACGAACTTTAGGACAAAACGGAGTAGATTCTATAGCGATAAAAAGTACACATTACTGGTATTACCCAGATTCTTTGACAAATACAGAAGGTACAGGAACAGTCAAGGGAATATCAAAGACTAGTGCTGCGTATAAGATGATATTTGGAGATTCAACAGCAACAGCAGCTAAAACAGGAAACAAATACTGGCTAGCATCTCATGGTAATGGTACTTGTTTAGATGTTTGTTCGTTTAATACTTTTTGCGTAAGAGAAGGTGGATATGTGAGAGCATATAATACATGGAATTCAAATGAAAAATCTTATCAAGTTGCATTTGGAGTGCGTGCAGTAGTTCCAGTAGAATAAAATACAAAGGCGAGGATATATTCCTCGTCTTATTTCAATTTATTAACTTTAACCTTTATTTTTTTATCACTTAATTCTGCATAAAGCTTTATATCATAACCAGTGTTATTTTCAAACTTTAAATCTAAACCATCATAAGCAACAGTTGAGTCTTTACCCATTTTTATATAGCCAACTTCTTTTCCGTGTTCGTGCCTTTCAGTAACTTTAATACCGTCTATCTTATCTACAGCATTATATATAGTTGTACTCACTTGGCAATTTCCACCACCATATCCTTTTTTTAATTCACCATCTATAAATACTCCAGCCTTTTTATATCCTCTATCAGGAGTAGGATTTCCAGCAACTTTATTAAATGAAAATTCTTCACCATCTTTTATTATTGTACCATTTATCTCATTACAAGTAATACGTATATTTGTATCACGATTATCGTCATCATCTATTATCTTAGTTGAAAAATTAGAAATTTCTTCTTCAACAACAACAGGTTCTTTTGAAATATCATTATTTAAACCAGTGCTATTTTCCACTTCAGTACTTAATCTATTTGCATTGTGGTCAATTTCATCATTAAAATTAAATTTATTAAAATAGAAATATGCTATTAATACTATAAAAGCAATTAAAATTATTATAGGTAAAATATATTTTTTCATAACTACTCCATAAAATTAAACTTTCATTTGTTATTATGGCAAATTTTCATAAAAATATGCAATAAAATAAGCTTTTTTATTGAGAAAAAAATTATTTTGTGATATAGTATGGAGAGAAAAAATAATTTAAACAATAGGAGTAAAAATGAGTACTTTAGTGCAAATTATAAAAGAACATATAAGTTATAAAAATCAAATATTTAAACTTGCAAAAGCAGATTTAGTTAAAACATATAGAGGTGCGGCTTTAGGTTGGATGTGGGCTATTATCAAACCAGCAGTAACTATATTTGTTTATTGGTTTGCTTTTACAATTGGATTGAGAGCAGGAAAATCGGTTAATGGATTCCCATACTTTTTGTGGATAATAGCAGGTGTTGTTCCATGGTTTTATATTAGTGAAATGATTACAGGTGGAACAGAATGTATTAGAAAGTATAGTTATTTAGTAACTAAAATGAAATTCCCAGTTGCAACAATACCAACATTTATAAACATATCGAAATTTTCGATTCATGTGTTATTAATTGCAATAGTAATTATAATATTTATGGTATTGGGATATATGCCAGATATATATTTACTACAATTACCAGTATATATGTTATTAGCATTTTTATTTTTGAACTTTTGGGGACTATTTTCTTCACTATTAGGAGTAATTAGTAAGGATTACAGTAATTTAGTAAAATCTTTTATAACAGCTTTATTCTGGCTATCAGGAATTATGTGGAACCCAGATACTATTGGAAATGAACTTGTAAGAAAACTTTTAAATTTAAACCCGGTAACATTTTTAGTAAGTGGATTTAGAAATTGTTTTATAAATAAAATATGGTTTTGGGAACAACCCAAAAGACTTATATATTTCCTAATAATAACAGCTATTTTGCTAATTTTAGCAATTGCAACATACAAAAAATTGAGAAAAGATATACCGGATGTATTATAAACTAGGAGGAAACGATGGACGATACAGTAATTGAATTCAAAAATGTTACTAAAATATATAAATTGTATAAAAGTGACAAACAAAGACTAAAAGCAATTATTTGGAAAAAAACACCATATAAAGAAAAAAGAGCAGTAAACAATGTATCATTTAAAATTCAAAGAGGAGACTCAGTCGCACTTTTTGGTAGAAACGGTGCAGGAAAATCAACTATATTAAAAATGATTACAGAAGTAGCATTTCCAACTACAGGAGAAATAAAGGTAAATGGAAGAGTAAGTGCACTTCTAGAACTAACATCAGGGTTTGATCCAGAATTTACAGGAAGGGAAAATATATATTTAAAAGGTCAATTATTAGGCTTAGATACCGAAGAAATAAAAGAGCTGGAGCCTGTTATTATAGAATTTGCACAATTAGGCGATTATATAGATCAACCTGTAAGAACGTATTCAAGTGGTATGAAAGCTAGATTAGGATTTTCAATAAATGTTAATATAAGACCAGAAATATTAATTGTAGACGAAGCGCTAAGCGTTGGTGATGAGGCTTTTAAAAATAAATGTATAAAAAAAGTAAATGAAATTATAAAAAATGAAAATGTTACATTGCTATTTGTAACACATGCTACAGGGGTAGCAAAAGAGTTCTGCAAAAGAGGAATGGTAATGGAAAGTGGTGTAATTACATTTGATGGAAATATAGCAGAAGCAATAGAAAAATATAATAGTTCAATAAAATAATATAAGGAGGAATTTAAAATGAATTTTGGAGGAATATTAGCAGGTGGAAGTGGAACAAGAATGGGAAAAACAGATTTACCAAAACAATTTTTATCATTAGGACAAAAACCAATTATTATTCATACAATTGAACAATTCTTGATTTCAACAAATATTGATGAAATAGTGGTAGCTGTACCACAAAACTGGATTAGTTATACAGAAGATATAATTAATAGATATTGTAAAGACAAAAAAATCCATGTTATTCAAGGTGGAGCTACTAGAAATGAAACAATAATGAATGTATGTAACTATATACAAAACATTAGTCCAAACGAAGAAAATATTGTTGTTACACATGATGCGGTAAGACCTTTTATAACACAAAGAATCATAAAAGAAAATATAGAAATGTGTAAAGAGTATGGTGCTGCAGATACTGTTATACCAGCAACAGATACAATAGTACATGCTAAATATGGACAATTTATTTCGGATATTCCTGTTAGAAGTGAAATGTACCAAGGACAAACTCCACAAACATTTAAAGTAAATGAATTTATAAATGTATATAATAGTTTGTCAGAAGGTGAAAAAACAATACTAACAGATGCAACAAAAGTATATGTAATGAGAGAGAAAAAAGTTGCTTTAGTAGAGGGAGAATCATATAACATAAAAATAACTACTAAATATGACTTGAAAATGGCAAATCTAATGATTAATAATATGAATGAGGAATAATTGAGATATGATAAATGAAGTTATAAAATTAGTAACCCCTAAAAATATAGAAATTTCTTTTCAAGAAGAAAATTATAATGATAATATGGTTGTAGTTAGACCAACATATCTATCAATATGTGCAGCAGACCAAAGATATTATCAAGGAAAGAGAAAAAAGGAAGTCTTAGATAAAAAGTTACCTTTAACTTTGATTCACGAGGGAGTAGGAAGAGTAATATATGACGCCAAAGGCGAATTTAAGAAAAATGAAAAGGTAGTTATGATACCTAATACACCAACTGAACAAGATGATATAATAAAAGAAAACTATCTGAGAAGCTCTAAATTTCGTTCAAGTTCAGCAGATGGCTTTATGCAAAGTGTAGTATATATGGATAGAGGAAGAATAATACCTATTCGTGATATAGATGAAGAGGTAGGAGCATTTATAGAACTTTCAAGTGTTGCAGTTAACGCTATAGAAAACTTTATAAAGAAAAGTCATAAAAGAAAAAACGTTATAGGTGTTTGGGGATGTGGAAATATGGGATACATCACAACATTGCTCTTAAAAAGTTATTTCCCGGATAGTAAAATAGTAGTAGTAGGAACAAGAATGGAAAAACTAAATTATTTTTCTTTTGCTGATGAGGTTAAACTAATTACAGAATTGGAACCAGACTTTATGGTGGACCATGCGTTTGAATGCGTTGGTGGAATAAAATCTGAAGATGCAATAGAACAAATAATTGACCATATTAATCCAGAAGGATGTATTTCACTAATGGGAGTTTCAGAAGAACCTGTGGATGTCAACACGAGGATGGTGTTAGAGAAGGGGTTAACTCTATTAGGAAATAGTAGAAGTGGATATGAGGATTTTGAAAAAGCAGTGGAATTAGAACAAGATAAACAAACACAAGCATACTTAAAAAATATAATATCAGAACAGATTGAGATAAATTGTTTAAATGACATTAATGAGGCTTTTGACAGAGACTTAAATAATGACTTTAAAACTGTAATGAAATGGAATTTATAATATGAAGAAATTTGCAAAAAAGATTAAAATAATAATAACACAAGCATGTATAATTATCTTAAATAGAATATTTACTATAACTATACCACTTCAAGAAAATAGGGTATTGTTTATATCTGATAATAGAAAAGAATTAGGCGGAAATTTAAAATATATGTATGACTTCTTACCTGAAAAATACGAAAAAGTAGTATCAATAAAAGTAGATAGAAGAGAAAAATTAGGGATAAAGCATTTTATAGAAAGAGTAAAGTACTTGTCTACGTCAAAATATATTTTATTAGAAGATTTGGTTCAAGCTACTTCACATATAAAAGTAAGAAAAGGACAAGAAGTAGTTCAATTATGGCATGGCCCAGGAGCGTTTAAAAAGTTTGGATATAGTAGAGAAACTACTGACCTAGGAAAAGGACATATTCACAAAGGTTATAAAAGGTATACAAAAGCTATAGTTAGTGGAAGTAAAATAAGAAATTGCTATGCAGACGCATTTGGAATGAATTTAGATAAAGTGCAAGCCACAGGTTTTCCAAGAACAGATTTATTTTTTGATGAGCAAAGCAAAAAACAAAAAATAGATGAAGTATATAAAAAATATCCATTTATAAAAGGTAAAAAAGTAATTTTATTTGCTCCAACATATAGAGGAACTCAATTTAGAGATGCTCATTATGATATAGCTAAATTGGACTTAGAAAAGATTTATAACGAATTATCAAAGCAAAATTATATTTTTATTTTCAAATGGCATCCATTTTTAGCTAACAACATTAGAATGAAACTAAAAAGTGGATATGATCAATATAAAGAACATTCAAATTTCTACTATGATTTATCAGCAGAAGGAGATATAAATGACTTGTTATTAGTGACAGATATATTGATTACAGATTATTCATCAGTTATATTTGATTATTTCTTTACTAATAAGCCAATTATATACTTCACATATGATTTAAAAGATTATGAAAATGATAGAGGCATGTATTTTCCATTTCAAGATTATGTATATGGAGAAGTTACTATAACAAATGATGAATTGATAGAGGCAATTAAAAAAGAAAATCTTGAAGAAGAAAAAAGAACAAAATTTAAACAAAAATTTTTGGATGCATGTGATGGTAAATCTACTGCCAAAACATACAAATGGATTTTTGAAAACAAGCTAGATTAGAAGGGAACACATGAATGAAAATAATACTAATAAA
>ULRV01073948.1_pt1 | contig 24520 bp, 20 predicted proteins | sample 1955791 | NCBI WGS metagenome assembly ULRV01 (sample SAMEA4835692, study PRJEB28245) | human gut metagenome | biome: gut microbiome; material: fecal sample | place: Denmark | collected 2008 | reverse complement strand
TGCGCAGCGGCAGGGGCGTCTATCTCGACCGCCGTCACGCGCAGATGGGGGTTGCGCTGGGCCAACTGGAGGGCGACAAGGCCCGTGCCTGTGCCTACGTCGAGCGCCGTATGTGCCTGGTCTACAGGCGCCCACGCGCCCAACAATACGCCGTCGGTGCCCACCTTCATGGCGCAGCGGTCGTGGTGTACAATAAATTGTTTAAACAAAAAAGACGAGTCGGACATATCGGTTGCGGTTATTGTGCGGCCAAAATTAGTGAAAGACGAAGGAATAATGCATGCAAAAGCGGCTGTTTTTTGTCTTTTTAAAGAATTAGGGGCCGATTAATAGAAAGAAATAGCGTAAATTTGCAACTGCTTTGTGAACTCCCACAAGAGAGTACTAACTTAACATGACAGAAATGAAGAAAAGATTTTATATGGGTGACGACGAATCGCAGGGCGGAAAGGGCTTTTCCGTCATTGCCGACTTTGAAGGAAACGAAGAGCAGATTATGGATGTCGATATCGACAACGTATTGCCCGTGCTGCCGCTACGCAACATGGTGCTGTTTCCAGGGGTGCTCATGCCCGTGTCGGTGGGCCGCAAGTCGTCGCTCCGACTGATACGTGACGCTGAAAAGAAGGGACTGTACATCGGTGTGGTGTGCCAGAAGGTGGCCGACACGGAAAACCCGCTGATGGACGACCTGCACGACATAGGTACGGTGGCCAAGGTGATCCGCGTACTGGAGATGCCCGACCAGAGCACCACCGTCATCCTGCAGGGAACGAAGCGGATGCAGCTGAAGGAAATCGTAGAGACCACGCCCTATCTGCAGGGACACGTGACCACCATCAACGAGGAGCTGCCCGAAAAGAACGACAAGGAATTCCAGGCACTGGTCGAGGCTTGCAAGGACCTCATCGTGCGCTACATGCGTACGTCGGAGATGTTTTCGCAAGACCCCTCGTTCGCCATCAAGAACATCAGCAACCCCATCTTCCTCATTAACTTCATCTGTACCAACCTGCAGCTGAAGAAGGACGAGAAGATCGAACTGCTGCGGATGAACTCCCTGCGCGAACGGGCCTACCACTTGCTGGAGATACTGAACCGCGAAGTGCAGCTGGCCGAAATCAAGGCATCTATCCAGATGCGTGCCCGCGAGGACATCGACCAGCAGCAGCGCGAATACTTCCTGCAACAGCAGATCAAGACCATTCAGGACGAGCTGGGCGGAAGCACGCAGGAACAGGAGATAGCCGAAATGCGCAAGAAGGCAGAAACGGTGAAATGGAGCGACGAGGTGAAGGCCACCTTCCTGAAGGAGGTGGACAAGCTGGAGCGCACACACCCGCAGTCGCCCGACTACAGCGTGCAGCTGAACTACCTGCAGACGATGCTGAGCCTGCCGTGGGGCATCTATACGACGGACAACCTCAACCTGAAGAACGCCGAAAAGACGCTGAACAAAGACCACTACGGGCTGGAGAAGGTGAAGGAACGCATCCTGGAGCACCTGGCCGTGCTGAAGCTGAAGGGAGACATGAAGTCGCCCATCATCTGCCTTTATGGCCCTCCGGGCGTGGGAAAGACGTCGCTGGGACGCTCGATAGCCGCCGCGCTGAAGCGCAAGTACGTGCGCATGTCGCTGGGAGGCGTGCACGACGAGGCCGAGATACGCGGACATCGTCGCACGTACATCGGTGCCATGCCGGGACGCATCATCAAGAACCTGATCAAGGCGGGATCGTCGAACCCTGTCTTCATCCTCGACGAGATAGACAAGGTGAGCGCCGACCGTCAGGGCGACCCGTCGTCGGCCCTGCTCGAAGTGCTCGACCCTGAACAGAACTCGACCTTCCACGACAACTTCCTCGACGTGGACTACGACCTGTCGAAGGTGATGTTCATCGCCACGGCCAACAACCTGAACACCATCCCCGGCCCCCTGCTGGACCGCATGGAGCTGATCGAGGTGAGCGGATACATCACGGAGGAGAAGATCGAGATTGCCCGACGCCACCTGGTGCCCAAGGAGCTGGAGGCCAACGGCCTGAAGAAGACCGACGTGAAGCTGCCCAAACAGACGCTGGAAGCCATCATCGAATCATATACACGCGAGAGCGGCGTGCGCGAGCTGGAGAAGAAGATAGGCAAGATACTGCGCAAGGTGGCCCGACAGTATGCCACCGAGGGAACGCTGCCAAAGGCAGAGATCAAGCCCGAAGACCTGTACGACTACCTGGGCGTGGCTGAATACACGCGCGACAAGTATCAGGGCAACGACTATGCGGGCGTGGTGACGGGCCTGGCATGGACGGCCGTGGGCGGCGAAATCCTCTTCGTGGAGACGAGCCTGAGCCGTGGCAAGGGCGGACGCCTGACGCTGACGGGTAACCTGGGCGACGTAATGAAGGAGTCGGCCATGCTGGCGCTGGAGTACATCAAGGCGCATGCGTCGCTGCTGGGGCTGGACGAGGAAATCTTCGACAACTGGAACATCCACATCCACGTGCCCGAAGGCGCCATACCCAAGGACGGACCGTCGGCGGGCATCACGATGGCCACTTCGCTGGCTTCGGCCCTGACGCAGCGCAAGGTAAAGGCCAACCTGGCCATGACGGGCGAAATAACGCTGCGCGGCAGGGTACTGCCCGTGGGAGGCATCAAGGAGAAGATCCTAGCCGCCAAGCGCGCAGGCATCAAGGAGATCATCCTGAGCGAGGAGAACCGCAAGAACATCGACGAGATTCAGGACATCTACCTCAAGGGACTTACCTTCCACTACGTGAAGGATGTGAAAGAGGTGTTCGCCATCGCGCTGACCGACGAAAAAGTGGCCGATCCCCTCGACCTGACTGTCAAGAAAGATAAGGAACAAAAAGAAGAAGCATGAAATTCGAATTACAATATACCGACAGCAAGACCAATGCCCGCGCAGGCCTGATAACGACCGACCACGGGCAGATCGAAACTCCCATCTTCATGCCTGTAGGCACTGTGGGCACCGTCAAAGGTGTGCACCTGACGGAGCTGAAAGAGGACATCAAGGCGCAGATCATTCTGGGCAACACCTATCACCTGTACCTCCGTCCGGGCCTCGACGTGCTGGAGAAGGCGGGCGGCCTGCACAAGTTCAACGGCTTCGACCGCCCGATGCTGACCGACAGCGGTGGCTTCCAGGTGTTCTCCCTTTCGAGCATCCGCAAGCTGCGCGAGGAAGGAGCCGAGTTTCGCTCGCACATCGACGGCAGCAAGCACATCTTCACGCCCGAACGCGTGATGGACATCGAGCGCACCATCGGGGCGGACATCATGATGGCCTTCGACGAGTGTACGCCTGGCGATGCCGACTACAACTATGCCAAGAAGTCGATGGAGCTGACCCATCGCTGGCTGGACCGCTGCATCGCGCGCTTCAACGAGACGGAGCCGAAGTATGGCTACCACCAGGCGCTGTTCCCCATCGTACAGGGCTGTGTGTATCGCGACCTGCGCACGCGCTCGGCCGAATACATCGCCTCGAAGGGGGCGGAAGGCAACGCCATCGGCGGACTGGCCGTGGGCGAGCCTGTGGAGAAGATGTACGAGATGATCGAGCTGGTGAACGACATCCTGCCCAAGGACAAGCCCCGCTACCTGATGGGTGTGGGCACACCTGTCAACATACTGGAGGGTATCGAGCGCGGCGTGGACATGTTCGACTGCGTGATGCCCACCCGCAACGGCCGCAACGGCATGCTCTTCACGAAGGACGGCATCATCAACATGCGCAACAAAAAGTGGGAGACCGACTTCTCGCCCATCGAGGCCGACGGCGCTTCGTACGTGGACACGCTCTACACGAAGGCCTACCTGCGCCACCTCTTCCACGCGCAGGAGCTGCTGGCCATGCAGATAGCCTCCATCCACAACCTGGCCTTCTACCTGTGGCTGGTGGGCGAGGCACGCAAGCACATCATTGCAGGCGACTTCGCGACTTGGAAACCCATGATGGTCAAACGAGTATCTACTAGATTATGAAAAAACTGAAAGGCATACGGATGCCGAAACTGAATGTCAGCATATCCAGGCTGACAGGCGGATTTCTGCGACGGCTGGACATGTACATCATCAAGAAATTCTTGGGAACGTACATTTTCGCCATCGCACTGATCATCTCTATTGCGGTCGTTTTCGACTTCAACGAGAAGCAGGACAAGTTCATGTCGCACGACGCTCCCTGGAATGCCATCATCTTCGACTATTACCTGAACTTCATCCCCTATTTTGCCAACCTGTTCAGCCCGCTGTTCGTGTTCATTGCCGTCATTTTCTTCACCTCCAAGCTGACAGAAAATTCGGAAATCATTGCCATGTTTTCCTCGGGCATGAGCTTCAAGCGCATCTTGCGCCCCTACATGGTTTCGGCCGGCATCATTGCTGTTGCCACCTTCTGGCTGGGAGGATACGTCATCCCCAAGGGCAGCGTGACGCGCATCAACTTCGAAGACAAGTATTACAAGCCACGAAAGGCAAACTCGGCACGAAACATCCAGCTGGAGGTGGACACGGGCGTCATTGCCTACATCGACCGCTTCGAGAACTATCGTCAGACGGGCTACCGCTTCTCGTTGGACAAGTTCAAGGACAAGCAGCTGGTTTCCCACCTGACGGCCCGCAGCATCACCTACGACACGACTGCCTATCATCGCTGGACCATCAAGGACTATATGATACGCGAAATGGACGGAATGAAAGAAAAAATCACGCATGGGGACAGGATAGACACGACGCTCTTCATGGAGCCTGCCGACTTCCTCATCATGAAGAACCAGCAGGAGATGCTGACCAATCCGCAGCTGAGCGAATACATTGACCGACAGAAGCAGCGAGGATTTGCCAATATCAAGGAGTTCGAAATCGAGTATCACAAACGCATCGCCATGTCGTTTGCCTCCTTCATCCTGACATTGATTGGAGTCTCCCTGTCGTCCAAGAAGACCAAAGGGGGGATGGGACTTTATCTGGGTATCGGATTGGGACTGAGCTTCTCGTACATCCTGTTCCAGACCATTGCGTCTACATTTGCCGTCAATGGCAATGTGCCGCCCATGATCGCGGTATGGATCCCCAACATCCTGTATGCCTTCATCGCATTCTATCTGTATAAGAAAGCACCTAAATAAGAAGAGGTATAGAAACATTGAAGCCCCTCCAGTCCTTGTGTCGCCACAAGCGCTGGAGGGGCTTTTTTGTTGTATTCATTTCCTCTTATCAACCACTCTCCTCCTGTCAGACCGATTGGAACAATCAGTTCAGATAGGACGAAAGCTCAGCAGCAGAGATGTTTTTGGCAATAATCACACCATTATCATCCAGTAAATAGTTTGTAAAACCACGACCTAAACGATATTGTTTAAAGAGGTCGGAGTTTTCACCATCCGTTTCTACAAAACAGACGGGAGTAACTATTTGGTCCTTACGAATGGTTTCTTCGAATACGGAACGATATTCATCGAACGAAACGGAAACCATTTCCACATTTTGATTGGAGGCCGCACGAAGCACATTGCTCAAACTTGCGTTTTGCATACGGGACTGCGCATCATAACTGGCCCAAAAGCTCAATAACACGTATTTGCCTTTCAGATTTGAAAGTTCGTGTTGTTCATCAGACATAGATTGGATTTTAAAATCAGGGGCTATGTCACCCACATTCAAACCTCCCGTAGGTTTGTCTTTTGATACAAAAGAAGTCAAGGAACTAACTAGTAATACAACAAAAATCCATTTTACATATCTCATGCAATACGGTTTTGGTTAATACTATCCGGGACTGTCGTTCGTGACAGTGATTTCTTCCCGGAACATTGTCTCTCAGGCCTCTCCTACCAAAGAACTCTGATAGTCAAAGCCTTTAATCTGAAATCGGCTGCAAAGGTACGTATTTCTCAAAGTATAATCCAAACAAACAAGTAATTTTCTTACTTTTTAAGGGTCGTTTTTTATGTTATTTAGCATATTTTGCCCCACGAACAGGCTTGGGCAAAAGGAAACGGATGCGTCTCGACAAAAAAATCAAGTAAGCTTGTTTTTCCTCTTTTCTACATTTATATTATCTTTGCGTCCAAATTGAGATGAAGCATGAAGTTTTCTGAATTACCCCTGAACGACAGCGTTCTTGATGCGCTCGACGCCATGCGCTTCGAAGAATGTACTCCTATACAAGAAAAATCGATTCCAGTAATACTCGAAGGAAGAGATCTGATAGCCGTGGCACAGACGGGAACAGGCAAAACTGCTGCCTATCTGCTGCCCGTACTGAATCGTCTTTCAGAAGAAGAGCATCCCGAAGATGCCATCAACTGCATCGTGATGGCGCCTACACGCGAACTGGCCCAACAGATAGACCAGCAGATGGAAGGCTTTTCTTATTTCATGCCTGTGAGCAGCGTAGCTGTATATGGAGGAAACGATGGCATCTTGTTCGAACAGCAGAAGAAAGGGCTTACGCTGGGAGCCGATGTGGTGATAGCAACCCCAGGCCGCCTGATAGCCCACCTGAACTTGGGTTACGTAGACCTTTCGAAGGTATCTTATTTCATTCTGGACGAAGCCGACCGCATGCTCGACATGGGTTTCTACGACGACATCATGCAAATTGTGAAATACCTCCCAAAGGAACGTCAGACGATCATGTTCTCAGCTACCATGCCTGCCAAGATACAGCAGTTGGCAAAAAACATCCTGAACAACCCCGCAGAGGTAAAACTGGCCGTATCCAAACCTGCCGACAAAATCATACAGGCCGCCTACGTCTGCTATGAGAACCAAAAGCTGGGCATCATACGCAGCCTGTTCGCAGAGGAGGTCCCCGAGCGGGTTATCATCTTCGCTTCTTCGAAAATCAAGGTGAAAGAAGTGACAAAAGCCCTGAAGCAGATGAAACTGAACGTAGGCGAAATGCACTCCGACCTGGAGCAGGCGCAACGCGAAGCCGTCATGCATGAGTTTAAGGCAGGACGTATCAACATCCTGGTGGCGACCGACATCGTGGCGCGTGGCATCGACATCGATGACATCCGCCTGGTCATCAACTTCGACGTACCCCACGACTGCGAAGACTATGTGCATCGTATCGGACGTACTGCCCGTGCCAACAACGACGGTGTGGCCATCACCTTCGTCAGCGAAAAAGAGCAGACTAACTTCCACACCATCGAGAAATTCCTTGAGAGGGATATCTATAAGATTCCTGTTCCGGCCGAACTGGGTGAAGCGCCCGAATACCAGCCACGTAATAACGAAAAAGGTGGACGAAAACGAGGAGGAGGCAAATCGCGCAGAGGCGGACGAAAAGGCGCAGGCAACAAAGGAAAAAAAACGAATAAAGAATAATCTTTGCTTTTTATCTTATCCCATAAATAAAGAAATAGCCCAAGGCATCTTGTCTCGGGCTATTTTTATTTTCAGAAGGCTTTGCGTATCCTCATTTGGAAACCTAGATTGTCGCCATAAATCTCTCCTGTATCCAGACCTAGGGAAGCATGAATCAGCCATGTCTTTTGCTTGTCGGGCATGTATTGGAAAGCGACATAAGCTGAGAAGTTTTCCAAGATATCGAGCGTAGGCGTCCCATGTGTACCCCACGTGCGATTAAAGGACATCTTGGCTATATAGTTCCATTTGTCGGAAAATTCGCCACTCCAACCCACATGCAGGGCTTTTACGCGATTGTACTTGAACGACATGCTCCCATCTTCATTGTAAATGGGCGAACGAAGCAAGGGATTGCCGTTGGCCATTCCCCAATGGGCCCATCCATGGTACAAACCGTTGTTGTAATAGTTGTCACTACCTCCCGTCTTATGTACAGGTCCGTCCTCAGGTTCGTGAAGTCCATGGAGCGGACCACTTTGGTTGGTGGTCTGCAGAAACTCCAATACAACATTGTTGATCGGACGGAAGTTGTTGAACTTCAGTTCTATACCCCAAAGGCCGTCCCATCCGTTCTGCTTGCCCATGGCGGAGAAGTCTTCAAAGTAATTGTCCAGATAGGCGCTGATCGAGAAGTCTTTTCCACGATAGGTTCCACGAATCTGTTCGGTCCCTACAAAATTGCCCTGATAAAATAAGGCATCGTTAGCAGGTTTGTCTTCGTCAGCCGATCCTGGGATAAATATGCGGAAGTAGTCCTTCAAAGTGTTTCCCAAATCGACTTCTCCGCTGCTGGTCACCCTCTGACCTCCAAACTCTGTATCCAAAGTCATGCCAAAATCCAATTGCCATTTACCGTCAGGCACTCCGATACGTACAAATCCTTCTTTATGATGGTATTTGATATTCTTGGTATACCAGGCTCCTCCAGCCACGTTGGCATGGTCTTTCAGCCAATTGCTGTCCGTAAACCAGCCGTATGAGATTTCTCCCTTGATGGCCAGACGCGGCAACAGATAGAGGTATTCAGGGATACCTATCATGATTTGTGGGATAGGTCTGGAATTGCCCGACCAGGTAAGTTCTCCACTACTCAGGCGGCTGTTGATCAACGGCGCTGTCATCTCTTTGCTTCCAGCAAAAATGCCGAACCATTTGTATCTGAAATCAGCGTAAGCCTGCTGGATACCAGAACTGAAACCTGCGGCTGCAATCACATCTAATCCGGCCTTTACATCCCACTTGCCCCATCGGTCGTTATAGAAGACACCACCACGGATATAGGTACTATTGTCAAGAGAAGCCAATCCCTGCAGGTTGCTCACTTGCCACAAAGGAGTATTGTCACCTGTGCGAACAGTAGCTCCATATTCTACAAAAGAGTTGAGCTTGTTTTGTTTTTGTGCCGTCGCACTTCCAACGCTAGCAAGCAGAAGTGCTAAAAGGCCAACTTTCATATACATAAATAAGCACGCTTTAATGTAAGACGGTGCAAAAGTAGGAAAAATCCAGCAGCCAGATGCTCTTTCGTTGATATTTTGTTGATAAGAAAAACGGAACTTTTGACTCATTTATCCAATAATTCTGCTATTTTTGCACCATGATTGAATTGTCCCGACACATAGAAACACTGCTACTGGAGAATGATTGCGTCATTGTTCCCGATTTTGGAGGCTTTGTCGCTCATTATAATCCGGCTACTTATATAGAGGAAGAAAACATTTTCCTTCCCCCTACCCGTACCATTGGTTTCAACTCGCAATTGAAAATGAACGACGGGCTTTTGGTACAATCGTATATGGCTGTCTATGGCACCAACTTCCCTGACGCCACCCGTATGGTAAACAAGGAAGTGCAAAACCTGGTAGCCAGCCTGCACGAGAATGGCAAAGTTGAACTGCCAAACATTGGCGAGATAAGCTATACAGTCCATGGCACTTGTAATTTTACGCCTTATGACAATCGAATGACTACTCCCGGCCTGTATGGACTGGACAGCTTCGAAATAAAACCGCTGGCCGCGCTGCATAAGGCAGAAGTGCGCAACCATCTGCATGCTCCTTCTATAGAAGCAAGACCGTCGAGACGTATCAGAAGAAGCAGTTACCATTGGAAGTTAAAACGTTCCTACCTGTCCAATGCCGTTGCCTTTATTGCTGCCATAGCCTTATTTTTCATGTTCTCTACTCCGATAGAAAACACCGAAACCATTCAAGGCAACTATGCCCGCTTGCTTCCCACAGAAATATTCGAGCAGCTGGAAAAGCAATCGCTGGCTGTCACACCCGTCGTTACACCCCAATCATCAAAGGTGCAACAGAAAGCCAAACAGCAGGCCAAACAAACTGCAGCAGCCAAAGCTCAAACATCTAAAGAGGTGAAGCCGATAGCCGTTCGCGAAGTGAAAGTTAAAACGGTAGAAACTAAAAAAGCTCCTGTAGTTGCCCAACCGACCAAACCAGTTGAAAGCAAACCGGCAGTCGCCGAGGCTTCTCCTGCAGCTAAGGCAGCTAAGAATGTCAAGAAGCCGTATCACATCATTGTAGCCAGTGTAGGTACAGAGAAAGATGCGCGCGCAACAGCCGAGCAGCTGAAAAAAGAAGGATATGAAGGCGCTTCAGCCATCATCGGCAATGGAAAAATGAGAGTTAGCATCGAATCTTTCTCCACTCAGGCAGAAGCTTATCGTAGCTTGCAAGTTATCCGTGAGCAGAAAGCCTATCAGAACGCATGGGTACTGAAGTATTGAAAAACATCATTTCGAAGAACTCATAACAATCACCAAGCATGAAACGTGTACGTTGTCCCAAATGCGAGAATTTTCTAACCTTCGATGAGACCAAATATACCGAAGGCCAGTCTTTGGTTTTCATTTGCGACCATTGCAAAAAGCAGTTCAGCATCCGACTGGGCAAAAGCAAAGTACAGGCGCCGCGAAAAGAAGAAAAACTGGACGAGAAAGAATTTCAAAACGCCTTTGGCAGCATCACTGTAATTGAGAATGTCTTCGGCTTCAAACAGGTACTCCCGCTACAGGAAGGCGACAACGTCATAGGACGCCGATGCATTGGTACAGAAATCAATGTACCTATTGAAACTTCTGACATGAGCATGGACCGTCGCCATTGCATCATCAACGTGAAGCGCAACAAACAGGGGGAAATAGTCTATACTCTGCGTGATGCTCCCAGCCTGACAGGAACATTCCTGAACAACGAGATATTGGGCGATCGCGACCGCGTTCGTATCGAAGACGGAGCCATAGTCACCATTGGCGCCACTACGTTCATATTACGGGCAGGAGAGTAAATCCCTAAGATTCCCATAAAATAAAAAACGCCTGAGGCTTTCTGTTCAAGTCCTCAGGCGTTTTCTTTTATAGGTTGTTATGGTTATTATTCAGCTTCCGAAGAAAGTCTTCTTCTTCTGGCGGGCTTTTCCTTAGTAGCATCTACTTTGGGCTCTATGGTTACTCCTGCCAGCTCTGGGTCGATCATGATACGTCCGCAATATTCGCAAACGATTACTTTCTTGCGAGAGCGAATATCCAATTGTCTCTGAGGCGGAATCTTATTGAAGCAACCACCACAAGCATCGCGCTGTACGTAAACGATACCCAAACCGTTACGAGAATTCTTACGAATGCGCTTGAATGACTGAAGCAGACGGGGCTCGATTTTTGTTTCCAAGTCTTTTGCCTTGTCTCTCAGCTTTTCTTCCTCTTGTTTGGTTTCTGAGATAATTTCGTCCAGCTCGTTTTTCTTTACTTCCAGATCCTGTTTTCTTTCCTCCAACTGAGCTGCACTGTCTTCCATCTCTTTCGACTTCGCAGCTTCTTGTTCTGTAAACTCGCGAATACGTTTTTCGCACAACTCGATCTCCAAAGTCTGGAACTCAATTTCCTTGCTCAAGAAGTCATATTCGCGGTTGTTGCGTACATTCTCCTGCTGTTCCTTATACTTTGCTACAGAAGCCTTAGCTGTTTCGATTTCCACCTTCTTGGTTGCGATGGATGTTTTCAGTTCAGTTACTTCCGTCTTAATTCTTTCGATACGAGTGCTCAAACCTGCAATTTCGTCTTCCAAGTCTTGTACTTCCAAGGGGAGTTCTCCTCTCAAAGTCTTGATTTCATCAATCTTGGAAAGAGTTGTTTGCAACTGGAACAAGGTCTTCAACTTCTGCTCAACAGTTAGTTCCTGCTGATCTTTTTTTGCTTCTTTAGCCATTTCTGTTACATGTATTTTATGGGATTGGTGTTCACCTTGGTCTGTTGTACTTCCAGACTGGGGAACAGTTCCCTGATTATTGTATAAAATATCTCTTTTGTATATTGCTCACTTTCATAATGCCCGATCTCGGCCAACAGAATGTCGCCCTCATGTCCGAAATATTCATGATACTTTATTTCACCCGTAATGAACACGTCTGCTCCTTGTCGGATGGCAAGCGGCATCAGGAAAGCACCTGCACCTCCACATAAAGCAACCTTCTGTATTTCCCTACCCATCAGTTTGTTATGACGCAAACATTCTACTTCAAAAGTCTTCTTCACCTTTTTCAGGAAGTCAAGCTCTGTCTCCGGCTCCGACAGTTCGCCTATCACGCCAGCACCTGCCTGCTGCCAAGTATTCTGCAATGGATAGAAGTCGAATGCCGGCTCTTCATATGGATGTACAGCCAACAGCGCCTGAAGCACTTCTGCCTTCCTATAGGCTGGCAGGATTGTCTCAAGACGCACTTCTGATTCGGTATGCAACTCACCTATCGTACCACAGTAAGGATGCGTTCCCTCCTGCGCACGAAATGTTCCTTTTCCTTCCACATTGTAACTGCATGAATCATAATTCCCAATGCAGCCACATCCTGCGGAAAACAGAGCGTTTCTTACTTCTGAAGCTTGCGCTACAGGAACGAAAGTGACCAATTTGAGCAACGCATTCTCTTTAGGTTCCAATACACGCAGATTCTTCAAGCCAAGTTTCTCAGCCATCTTGAAGTTCACTCCCCCCCAGGCATTATCCAGATTGGTATGGGCGGCATAGACAACGATGTCGTTTTTGATAGCTTTCAAAATACAACGTTCCACGTAGTCACGCCCCGTTATCGATTTATAACCTTTGAACAGGAGTGGATGATGGGCTATCACCAGATTGTACCCAAGTGCAATCGCCTCGTCCAGCACTGCTTCAGTAACGTCAAGACACAACAAAGCCCCTGTTGCTTCCGCATCTGTCAATCCTATTTGCAAGCCGGCATTATCAAATCCGTCTTGCAATGGCAGAGGCGCGAACCGTTCAAGGGCGCTTACGATCTCCTTTATTTTCATAATAAAACAGAGAATTTGGATGCAAAGATAGTAAAAAGTAAGGATGTGATAAATAAAATCCGATATTTTCGGCAAAAAAATGACAGGCATAGGTAGAAAAGCATGTTTTTTTGCAGGCAGAAAGGTCATTTGTCGGATGAAGCCAAATATTTATCGTATCTTTGTCTCACTGATTCATTCAAAAAATACATTCAACTATGATAGCAAACGAAAGAGACGTCCGTCACGAACACATACTGAGTGTGGCCCGACAAATGATGACAGCTGCACGCACTGCCCCTAAAGGCAAAGGTATCGATGCCATCGAAGTTGCCATGGCGACCGATGAAGATTTGCAAAAGCTCTCTGCTGAAATGCGGCAAATTTCAGAAGAAACCGGTATGAAATTCTTTCTGCGCGATGCCGACAATATATTGCAAGCCGAATGCGTGGTTATAATAGGTACACGTGAACAACCTCAGGGGCTGAACTGTGGACATTGCGGATATGCCACCTGTGCTGCACGTCCGAAAGGCGTTCCTTGTGCTTTGAACACTGTCGACGTAGGTATTGCCATCGGTTCAGCCTGTGCTACGGCTGCCGACATGCGTGTCGATACCCGCGTTATGTTCTCTGCAGGCCTGGCTGCCCAACGCTTGCAATGGTTGCCCGAATGCCATAGCGTATTTGCCATCCCTGTCAGCGCTTCCTCCAAAAATCCATTTTTCGACCGCAAACCTAAAGATGCCAATAAATAATGATGGAAACAACCGCAACCATACTTCCTGCAGAATGGACACGCCAAAGTGGCGTACAGCTGACTTGGCCACATGCAGCTACCGACTGGGCCTACATGCTCGATGAAGTTCAGACGTGTTTTCTCCACATCGCCCGCGAAATAGCTGCTCGCGAACTGCTTCTCATTGTCACTCCTGAACCCGAAGAAGTGAAACGTCAGATATCCGATACGGTCAATATGGAAAACGTACGCCTCATACAATGCGCAACCAACGATACGTGGGCACGCGACCATGGCGCCATTACCCTACTCGATGCTGACGAACCTGTTCTGCTCGATTTCAAATTCAACGGCTGGGGGTTGAAATTTGCTTCAGATAAGGACAATCTTATTACCCGCCGATTGATAGATGCCAATGCACTGCATGGCAGATATGTCAATTGCCTGGGCTTTGTTCTCGAAGGAGGTTCCATCGAAAGTGATGGTAAAGGTACTTTGCTCACCACATCAGAATGTCTGCTTTCCCCCAATCGCAACGGACAAATGACTCAAAAAGAGATAGAGACATACCTTCGCAATACTTTTCATCTACAACAAGTTCTCTGGCTGGATCACGGTTACCTGGCGGGTGACGACACAGACAGCCATATCGATACCTTGGCACGCCTTTGTCCCAACGACACCATCGTATACGTGCAATGTACCGACACAACTGACGAACATTACGAAGCCCTTCGCCTCATGGAAGAACAACTGAAAACGTTCCGTACCTTGAAAGGCGAGCCCTATCGTCTGCTCCCCTTGCCCATGGCCAATGCCATCATCGAAGATGGCGAACGCCTGCCGGCTACCTATGCCAACTTTCTCATCCTGAACGAAGCCGTGCTCTACCCCACTTACAACCAGCCCGATAACGATCGTCGTGCCGCCGAAGTGCTTCAGCAGGCCTTCCCTGATTACGAGATTGTAGGTATCGACTGCCGTGCCCTTATCTGCCAACACGGGTCGCTGCATTGTGTAACGATGCAGTATCCTATAGGAGTCTTACGATAAAATTAAAAAATAACAAAATACAGATTAGTACAATATGAGAAAAATAAAAGTAGGCATCATCCAACAAGCCAATACCGCTGACCTGCGGATGAATCTGATGAATTTGGCCAAGAGCATTGAAGCATGTGCTGCTCATGGTGCACAATTGGTTGTACTGCAAGAGCTGCACAACTCACTTTATTTCTGCCAAACAGAGAATACACAACTTTTCGACTTGGCCGAACCTATTCCTGGCCCTTCTACAGGTTTCTATTCCGAACTGGCAGCTGCCAACCGAATTGTTCTTGTGACTTCGCTCTTCGAAAAACGTGCACCAGGGCTATATCACAACACAGCTGTAGTCTTCGACCGTGATGGAAGCATTGCAGGCAAGTATCGCAAAATGCACATCCCCGACGATCCTGCATACTACGAAAAGTTCTATTTCACTCCAGGTGATTTGGGCTTCGAACCGATACAGACCTCGCTTGGCAAACTAGGCGTGCTTGTCTGCTGGGACCAATGGTATCCTGAAGCTGCCCGCCTCATGGCACTGAAGGGAGCTGAACTGCTGATCTACCCCACTGCCATTGGATGGGAAAGTACCGATACAGATGACGAAAAAGCCCGCCAGCTGAATGCCTGGATTATTTCACAGCGTGGACATGCCGTAGCCAATGGGCTGCCTGTCATTTCCGTGAACCGTGTCGGTCATGAGCCTGACCCTTCGGGACAAACCAATGGCATTCTTTTCTGGGGAAACAGTTTCGTAGCAGGTCCTCAAGGCGAACTTTTGGCTCAAGCCAGCAACGACCGTCCAGAAAATTTAGTAGTTGAAGTCGACATGGAACGTTCTGAAAACGTACGCCGATGGTGGCCTTTCCTTCGCGATCGCCGCATCGATGCTTACGAAGGTATTGTAAAAAGATTTATCGACTGAAAAAAAATGAAGTAAACCACTGAAGATCAACGAAAAGTAACACGTTTATTCATCAGGAAGTTTACCGTACCATAGATAAAGAGGCCGAGGAACTGAGCCAGATATTCGTTACAATCCCACAGCTCGACCAGCACGATAAGAAAAAGGAATTGGGCAACATAAGCCATTCCGAAAGCAATAAGAAAGAGCAGCACCTGCCGCCAGGTGTTGCTCTTTTTGTCTGTAGGAAATATCCAGTACTTGCACCAGATGAAGTTATGTGTCTGTGCAAGCACGTAAGCCGTCACGTTGGATGCCAGATAGTGAATGCCCAAAACGCCCATCATGATTCCGATGGTCGCTGCAGTAATCAGTGCATTCAGCGTGCCGATTACCGCAAAGCGGATGATTCGTGTTGTTTCTTTCACTATCGGTTCCAGGTGATTAGAAAGTTATTCTTTTACATCTACAATCAGATTCAGTTCGTCCAACTGTTTCTGATCGAGGAAGCCCGGTGCGTCAAGCATCACGTCGCGTCCGCTATTGTTCTTCGGGAAGGCAATGCAGTCGCGGATGCTATCCAGTCCGGCAAAGATGCTCACCCAACGGTCGAGACCATAAGCCAGACCTCCATGAGGGGGTGCACCATACTTGAAGGCATTCATCAGGAAGCCAAACTGCTCCTCTGCCTTCTCTGGCGTAAAGCCTAGGATTTCGAACATCTTAGCCTGCAGCTTCGCATCGTGGATACGAATTGAACCACCTCCCACTTCGATACCGTTGCAAACCATGTCATAGGCATCAGCACGCACAGCAGCCGGATCGGTATCCAGCAAGGGAATATCTTCGTCCTTCGGATGAGTGAACGGATGATGCATGGCCATCAAACGGCCTTCTTCCTCGCTCCACTCGAACATCGGGAAGTCTACTACCCACAAGAGAGCAAATTTGTTCTTGTCGCGCAGTCCCAGTTGGTTACCCATTTCCAGACGAAGTTCGCAAAGCTGCTTGCGGGTTTTCATTGCATCGTCACCACTCAGGATCAGAATCAAGTCACCCGGTTTGGCACCAAAAGCTTCTTTCATCTGTTGCAGTACCTCTTGCGTATAGAATTTGTCTACACTCGACTTTACGTTACCATCAGCCTCTACACGAGCGTAAACCATGCCTTTGGCTCCGATCTGCGGACGTTTCACAAACTCAGTCAACGCATCGAGTTGCTTGCGTGTATAGTGGGCTGCACCCTCGGCACAAATACCACCGATGTAAGCTGCATTGTCGAATACCGAGAAGCCATATCCCTTCAGGATGTCCATCAGTTCGACAAACTTCATGCCGAAACGCAAGTCGGGCTTGTCACTACCATAATACTTCATGGCGTCTGCCCATGGCATGCGTTGGAAAGGTTCTGTCAACTCAACGCCACGCAATTCCTTGAACAGATACTTGGCCATTCCCTCGAAGAGTTCGATCACATCGTCCTGTTGCACAAACGACATTTCGCAGTCAATCTGTGTAAATTCCGGCTGACGGTCAGCACGCAAGTCCTCGTCACGGAAACATTTGGCAATCTGGAAATAGCGGTCGAAACCTGATACCATCAGCAGCTGTTTCAGCGTCTGCGGGCTCTGAGGCAACGCATAGAACTGTCCCGGATTCATACGTGAAGGAACGACAAAGTCGCGCGCGCCTTCAGGAGTAGAACCGATGAGCAACGGAGTTTCCACCTCGATAAAACCTTTGCTATCCAGATATTTGCGCACCTCGATAGTCATTTTGTGGCGCAGTTCCAGATTCTTGCGGACAGCCGTACGGCGCAAGTCCAGATAACGGTATTTCATGCGAATATCATCGCCACCGTCCGTATTGTCCTCGATGGTGAAGGGAGGAGTCAGAGCTGCGTTCAGAACATTCAGTTCCGACACGATAATCTCAATGTCACCCGTAGGAATGTTGCTGTTCTTGCTGAAACGCTCGTTTACTGTACCAGTCACCTGAATAACGTACTCACGTCCCAAGTGATTGGCCTGTTCGCACAAGGCAGCATTCACTTCCTCATTGAATACTAACTGGGTGATGCCGTAACGGTCGCGCAGGTCGATGAAGGTCATGCCTCCCATCTTACGGCTGCGCTGCACCCATCCGGCCAGCGTCACCTGCTTATTGACATCGGAGATGCGAAGCTCTCCGCAAGTATGTGTTCTATACATTTTTTATTGAGTTTTGATTTTATGAGTGCAAAAGTACGGAATATTTGGAATACTCTCTCTATTTTTTTGTCAGCTTTTTAATCTGCTCTTTACCTTTATCCAAAATCATACGGTTTTTGTGCGAAATATCCTCTACAATTGTCTCGTTGAGCTGCTTCAAACCATTGATATAGTCCTGTGCACGTTGCAGCACATTGACAGAACCTTTTCCGGCATTACGGGGCACGATGACTTTCAATTCCTTCTGCACAATAGTCACTTCCACATCCTCTCCTGCCATCATGGGGTCGCCGTCAAAATGCACTACGCCCGGCTTTGTACGATGAATGCGCAGAGACTTACACTGGAAAGTCTTGATGCGGCTGTTTTGGTTAATGGTCTTGTTGAACAGCTGAAAAGACAATGCCGGTACGTCGAGTACCGTAAACGGCTCCAGAATCGTTACGTCGAGCAATCCATCGTTTAGGGTAGCTTTCGGAGCAATATAAGCATTGTTTCCATACTGCGACGCATTGCCGCAGGCTATCAGGAAAGCTTTGTAGCGTGCCGACGGATTTCCGTCCATCTCCAGTTCGTAAACTTCCGGACGGTATTTCAAGCTTTCGCGCAGCGTCTGCTCCAGATACGTCAGAGGCCCCCTTCTGCCGGCTTGCGAAAATTTCAGGCTGACAAAAGCATCGAATCCCACCCCACACGTACAGAAGAAAGGTACATTATTTATTTTACCGTAATCAATAATGTCCGTCACCCCGTCGTTGATGATATCCACCGCTTTTTTCGGTTCCATAGGGATCTGCAGATGGCGTGCCAGTCCGTTGCCCGATCCGCAGGGAATAATCCCTAGCGCCGTTTCCGTATGAACCAGCGAACGGGCAATCTCGTTGATAGTGCCGTCACCTCCGATTGCCACTACCGCAAAAGCCCCTTCAGCAGCTTTCCGTGCGGCAATCTCCACAGCATGTCCGGCATATTCGGTATAGACCACCTCTTTATCATAGCGTTCCTGGTCCAACCTTTCGTTCACCCAAGCCAGGATTTGCTCTTTACTCTGAGTGCCCGATACCGGATTTATAATAAAAACTATTTTTTTCTTATCCTTATTGTCCATTCCTAAATAAGTGGGATTATCATGTCCTGCAAAAGTAATACAAATCCTTAGAAGAATGGCAAAAAACTTCTCCCTAAAACAATCATAGGTAGTTTTTTTAGTCCAATCGATGCAAAAAAAGAACTAAAATTGCTATCTTTGCCCCCGTTTTTGAAACTTGAGCAAAAAAAACATACTAATTATAAGACATTCAATGAGTTTACTACAAGAAAAATTTGCGAAATACGACCTGCCCCAACAATTCATGGCCAAAGGCGTATATCCTTATTTCCGTGAAATCGACAGCCACCAGGATACAGAGGTACTGATGGATGGCAAAAAAGTCCTGATGTTCGGCTCCAATGCCTATATGGGACTGACGTATGACAAGCGAATCATTGATGCGGCCAAAGCCGCCACTGATAAATATGGCACGGGATGTGCCGGCTCACGCCTACTGAACGGTACACTCGACATCCACGTACAGCTGGAGAAAGAGTTGGCCGAGTTCGTAGGAAAAGACGAAGCCCTCTGCTTCTCCACCGGATTTACCGTAAACGAAGGTGTCATTCCCCAGCTGGTAGGCCGAGGCGACTACATCATCTGTGACGACCGCGACCACGCTTCTATCGTCGACGGACGCCGCCTTTCATTCGCCACTCAGCTGAAGTATAAACACAACGACATGGAAGACCTCGAAAAAGAGCTCCAGAAATGCGAGCCCGATGCGGTCAAACTGATTGTCGTAGACGGCGTGTTCTCCATGGAAGGCGACCTGGCCAACCTGCCTGAGATTGTCCGCCTGAAGAAAAAATACAATGCAAGCATTTACGTCGACGAAGCACATGGCTTGGGCGTATTCGGCCGTCAGGGAAGAGGTGTCTGCGACCATTTCGGCGTAACCGACGATGTAGACCTCATTATGGGTACCTTCAGCAAGTCACTGGCCTCTATCGGTGGTTTTGTAGCTGGCGACAAGGAAGTCATCAACTGGCTTCGCCACAATGCCCGTTCCTACATCTTCCAGGCCAGCAACACGCCTGCTGCAACAGCCGCAGCCCGCGAAGCGCTCCACATTATTCAGAACGAGCCCGAACGCATCCAGCGCCTGTGGGACATCACAAACTACGCACTGGAAGCTTTCCGCAATGCCGGATTCGAGATTGGTGACACCGAGTCACCAATCATCCCCCTCTACGTTCGCGATACGGAGAAGACCTTCACAGTCACCAAGCTGGCTTTCGACGAAGGCATCTTCATCAATCCCGTCATCCCGCCCGCCTGCGCTCCGCAGGATACATTGGTACGTGTAGCCCTCATGGCCACGCACACCAAGGAGCAGATTGACTATGCAGTTGAGAAGTTAACCAAATGCTTCAAACAGCTGGATATCATAAAATAACATATAACAGTATATTGCTAAATATAAAGAAGGCTGCGCACATGATGTGTACAGCCTTTTTCTTTACCTTACCAACCCATCTATAGAGCAGCCTTGCAGCTTACAGCGGACTTCCGCCCTCTTCTTCAGAACCGCCACCGCCCGTCGACGGCGTGTCCGACAGGCAAAGGCTGTTCGACTGATACCGTCCGTCTGCACTACGGAATGCCAGGTAGATGGCAAGTGCATCGCCGTCCCATCCTTCGGGCAACGTCAGCTCAGCCGTACCATCCTCGCGCGTAGCAGCCTGCATGTCGTAGACCGCCACCCGCTTGTCCTTGTTGTACACCAGCGGCATGGCCACATCCGTCGGCTGCGCATCCCCCGTTCCGCTATTGTCTGTCCAGGTAAAAGTCACTTTTCCTCCTTCCGACGCAGCTTCTGCCACGAACACCGGTGTCAGGCTGCCTCTTGCCACCATCACCTTGGCATAGTCGATACTGATATCCGGCCCGCTGCCCGTCACAGCATTCTTCAGCAGATAGGACATGGCTGCATTGAAAGCTGTACATCTGTCTGCATAGTTCCGATAGCCCTCGCGCACATAGGGCGTAATGGCTTGCAAGAAGCTCAGTGTCAGGGCAAACTTGCTACGTTGACTCTGCTGTTTCTCTGTGCGCGGATTACCCACACTTAGCGCCAGCGCACGCATATAGTGCACCGAATTCCACGTACTGCCTACTACGGTCCCCACTCTTCCGGAGAAACCTCCCAAAATACCTTGTTTAATAGTTCCCATGTTTTCTTTTGATTTTAGTTGTTATACCTATTGTTCTTTCCGAGCAAGGTTCGCAAATGCTTCTGCAGCAACATCCGGTCTGCTTCCTCGTCACAAAGATAACCCACTGAAACCCTGTATTTTCAGAAATGGGAAATTCTGCATCGGATTGCGTCCCTATGCAACGTGCGTCATAAGAACCATAGAGAAGTCCGCCCCTTCAGGTTCAACTGCTTTTCCTGGAAGAAAGGCACCATCTGCGCCAGCATCTCCGGGTAGCGCAGCGTCACGGGCAACCGATGGACCGATACCGATTTCCATCCGATACGCGAAAACTGATATATCTGCCCCAGCAGCTTCTCTTCCTCTTCTTCCGAAAGCGGGTCGTGCAGTGCTGCGCCACTGGCCGATCGGCGGCTTACGGTGAGCTTCAGCGGGAGCCACTGCCTCTTCTTCGTTTGAGCCAGCTGATAATAGTCATTGTTGAAGAGCAGGTAACGCCCTCTGCCCAGTCGCACATACGTGCCACTCAGCGGCATCAGACAACTGCTTTGAGCTGGTTCCCAGCTCAGGATATCGTTCTCTTCCGTCTTGTTCACCGTGACGATGGTTACCGGCACCCTTAGTTTCATGCTCTGCAATACACGGTCTATCTTCATCCATTCCTTCTGACTCATGGCTTTGTAGTAATGAATCACGACTTGAGAGGGCAATTCACGCCTGGTCTGTATATAGTCGCAAATGGACGAACGCAGATTTTCAGCCAATCGGTCCAGATTGTTTCCCTTGAAGCAGTCGAAGCTCAGGAAATGTCCGTCGGGCATGAAGTAGAACGCACCGCCCACGTAGCGTCCGTCGGCCTTCTGCGAGCGGAAAGCTCCCACACCCACCACCAGGTCACGACCGCTGCCCATCGGCACCGTAATCTTCCAAGGTACCCCGCCCAGCTTGGCCAGCACCGACGTATAAATGTTCGGCAGGGGATACGAAGCAAAATCGGACTTACTTATCGAATCCGTGCTGACAAACTGTGACCCAATGCCGAAGCGCAGCAGCAGCTCCTTCAGCTTGTAATACTCGTCTACCCCCTTCAGTTTGGAATACGGAGTCACACAGAATGCAAAATAACAGAACTGCGGATCGCGCTGCCTCTCCAGTAGCGCAGTCTCCACATCGACCAACATTGTCTCCTGCGAGCGATATTCTATGTGTTCGTCCTTGCAGGTCATCTTGTCGAAAACAGTCCCCAGCCAATAGCCCAGTTGAAGTTGAGGATTAATCTGCTTCCCGTCGGGACTTCCGTACGCAAAATAACAATATAATTTCTGTGCCATTGCATGCAGCGCCTCGTTGCCGCTCTGATAAATGAAGATGAACCGATATTGCTTGTTTGGAACCCCGCTGAACGGGCGGTATAACTTGATGCAGCCGGGCTCGATGCCCGTCCCGTTGCCGAAACTCAACTGCCGGGCGACAGGTGGCACCGTACGGACACATTCTCGGCCCACATCTTTCCATTCCGTACCGAAATGAAGCCCGTACGCCTGTAGGTCTGCGCTTTCCAACCACTGTTTCCGGAAAGCCGTGATACGGTCCACTCTCTTCCTGTACACTTCCTCTTTCTGTTTCGAATACCAGTCCGTATCAATCCTCAGTCTGTCTTTCAGTTCACGGTTCACCAGCCAGTAAGACTCACCCAGCCTGCTGCGTTGCCTGGCATCCATCGCCCCGTATCTCATCACTTCACGTCCCGTCATCAGCCGGGCACCCAAGCCCATCTCCATTTCTACGGCAGCCTTCCCCTTATAGACATAAGATTTCCCTTCGTATGACACCTGTAGCCATCCCGACAGGCATCCCGCATCCAGGCAAGGCACCAACCTGTAACGTAAATACCCTACGACATCCGGCCGACCGATCAAAGGACCTTCTTCTATCCAGGCCACCGTCTGTCCGGTAAAGTCCCTCTCCACACACGCCTTCCGCCCGAAATAGCGGTACAACAGGTAGCCTATCATCTTCTTGGCCAGCCGACGGTTGTTCCGCAAATCAATCCTGACCGTTCCGGCCGGCATTGCCAAAGGCAAAGCAGTGCTTCCCGTCGCTTCCGTCTCCTGGTGCATCATGATTCGTTCCGCCAGTTCGTACGCGTCGAAATAGAGCAACTGTCTTTCGCCGTCGAACCTCAGCCGGTCTTCTCCCTCCACTTCGTCTTTATAGACCACCTCCACGCCGGCTACGAATTCCTTCGTCTCCTTCTCACACCATGCGGTCACCGCTACAGGCCCCCGCATTCTCCAATCCATTTCGATTTGATTAATCTTCATCTTGCTATTAATTTAAGATTCGAGCATAAAAGTATACAATGTTTTTTGAATTGAAAAATCATATTGAAAATATTTTTCTTAAACAAAACGTGAAATATACATATTATAAATAATCATTCGTTTTCTTCAAAAACAATTATCAATTAATAATACGTAGTATTATTAAATTGATAAAAAATAGCATACAGAATGAATCCGTAAAGAAAAAATATTTTTCTTCCGTTTCCACCATTTCCTCCCCCGTAGGAAAGGAGGAACGGATGAAATGAACCACGCCTGCACAAGACCCGCACGGGACCACCTCCGTACCTTCTCCGTCTGGAGGTACCTGAGGGTGGAGCGGGTATGGACCAGGTACGGAGCGGGTACGGAGGTGGAGCCCTTTGTGCAGGGTTTTGCAACGATTTGCCGACAGAGACAGCGGCTCAAGACTGAGGAAGCTTGGCATACTGGCCGCGGTCGCGACGCTGCACACGCGAGGCATCCATCCACTGGCGGAGGCACTTGTCTACCTGGCGCTCACTGAGCGAAAGGAGCTTGCCGAAACGAACGGCATCGGGACGGGTGAAGACGGCTGGCAGGCTGTCGAAGAACTGACGGCGAAGCTGGGCGGCATCACTCATGTCCGACGGCAAACGGGTGGGCATCAGCTGGGTGTGGATGCGGGCACTGTGGGCTAGCAGGACGGTGGCCATCCGAAGCGCCGTGTCGAAATCGGTGTCCGAGCAGGTCAGGAGGGACGGAAAGACTTCGTCGGGGCTGAGTTCCATCAGCCGCAGGGTGCTCAGGATCATGGCCAGGCGATAGGTGATGAGCCCCAGACGACGAATGCTGGGAACGAAGGACTCGCCCAACAGGCGGTAGTATTCGTCTTGCCGGTGGGCAAAGAAGTCGTTGAAGCGGCTGACCTGCTCGGGGGTGAAGACGAAACGGATGGCGTCCGACTGCTGCAGGCGTTCGTAGAAGTGGAAGAAACGCTGGCCCAGGCGGTCGAAACGGGCGTCGAGCGTCTCGTCCTCGCTACAGGCAAAGACGTCGGCCCAGTGCGGACGGATGCGGATGCCGTAGAAGAGGAAACGGCTGGCAAGGCCGTTTTCGGCATCGGGGATGAGGGAGAGCACCTGGCGGGGCGTACCGCTGAGGACGACGGAAAGGCGGGGCTCTGCGATGTCGACATACTCGCGGTTGGCACGGCGGTTGTAGGAGATGTTCTCGTGGTGGAAGGCTTTGCGCAGGCCGTCGCTGTAGTTGCCGTGCTCGCTGCGGAAGGTTTGTGTCAGGGTATCGCCTTCGGTCTCGAAGATGAGCCCGCTGCCGCCGTTGTCGTTCAGGGTC
>ULRV01013197.1_pt1 | contig 24605 bp, 20 predicted proteins | sample 1955791 | NCBI WGS metagenome assembly ULRV01 (sample SAMEA4835692, study PRJEB28245) | human gut metagenome | biome: gut microbiome; material: fecal sample | place: Denmark | collected 2008 | reverse complement strand
GAAATTTTAAATACAGAAAGAACAAAATTAAATAATACAATTGAACTTATAGGCGAACCATCAGAAAACAACATTCTTATCGTTGGTGTTGTTCATGGAGATGAACCACAAGGGAAGTATCTAATTGAGGAATATTTAAAAACTCATTATAACTTTCCTTCAAACTCAGATTTACCCCCCTCTTCGAAATCAAAGATTTCGGTCCTCCCACCAAGGGAGGACAAAAGGCTAACACAACTAGCAAGAACTCTTCGTAATAATATGACTGTACAAGAAATTAAAATATGGCAATATTTGAAAAATCGCCAAATTGACGGAGTCAAATTTAGACGGCAATTCATACTTGGAAAGTATATATGTGATTTTGTTTCATTAGAAAATAAAATTGTCATCGAGATTGATGGTAGCCAACATATCGAATCAAATTCTGATTTACAAAGAGATGAATTTTTAAAATCGATTGGCTTTAAAGTTTTACGTTTTTGGAATAATGATATTGATAATAATATTGAAGGAGTAATATCAAAAATCAATAACGTGATTTCTCAATGTCCTCCCCTTGAGGGAGGACCGAAATCTCTGATTTCGAGGAGGGGTACGCTATTTATCCCTTGTTTAAACCCTGATGGATTGCAATTAAACAGACGAACTAATGCCAATAATGTAGATATAAATCGAAATTTTCCTACAAAAAACTGGGGAAAAAACGAAGGAGATAACGCAACTTGTGATGACGAAACTACAAATTATTTTGGAGGGAAATCAGCAGGAGGAGAAATTGAAACTCGGTTTCTTATAGATACTATAAACAAATATACCCCAAGCCTTGTTATGACTATTCATGCACCATATAAAGTTGTAAATTACGATGGACCTGCAAAAGAGATTGCAGAAAAGATTTCTGACATCATTAAATACCCAGTAGAAGCCAGCATTGGTTACCCAACCCCAGGCAGTTTCGGAACATGGGCGGGAGTTGAAAGAAATATTCCTACAATTACTCTAGAAGTTGACGAAAAAATACAGGTTCAACAACTTGTCAAACCTGTATTTGAAATTTTTGATTATTTGATAATGAATTAATCAAAATCAAAATATAAAGTTGAACCATTGCTGGTTACTGTATAAACTCCTTTGCTTTCATCAGCTCTTACTGTTACACCTAATTTCTTTTGAAGAGCAGGGTCTTTTTTCAAAGCTTGTAAGTCTGAACGAGATAAAACTGCTCCATTTTTATCCTTTTTATCAGCTTTTCTCAAGCTATTAAAAATATCAAAGTTTGTCGAATTTAAATTCAAAACAGCTTCTTTAGTTGGTTTTCCACCAGTCCACTGATAATAATTGGTAACCTTACCATTTTTTACAATAGTCCTTGCTTGTTGGTCTTTTAAAGGTGCATTTCCTTTATGATTCTGAATTGTTACGTTTCCATTTACTTGAACATGAAAATTGTTACTTGGTTGTGCTTTATTTGCAACTTTTAAATCACCCATAATATGCCTCCGTTTATGTGTATGTATATAAAAAGTATTTTCTCATTCAATAATTGCTTAAATTTATTTATTATATTTACATTTATTCACAATACTTTTGTGTTAGTATAAAATACAAGAAACGAGGGAATTTATTATGAAATTATTTAACTCTTACACTAACACTGTTGAAGAATTTAAGCCAATAGAAGAAAACAAAGTCAAAATGTACGTATGCGGACCAACTGTTTATGATTATGCCCATCTTGGACACGCTAGATGTTACATTACTTGGGATGTTTTATACAGATATCTAAAGTTTAAGGGTTATGATGTTACATATTGTCGTAACGTTACAGATGTTGATGACAAAATTCTAAAAAAAGCTGATAAAGAAGAGAAAACACCAACTGAAGTTTCTCAATATTGGTATAAACAATTTGAAAATTCAATGAAAGCTTTAAACACACTAAAACCAGACATTGAACCTTTTGCCACTAAAACGCTAGGTGAAATGATTGCAATGATTAAAACTTTGATTGAAAAAGGTTTTGCCTACGAATCAAATGGAGATGTATATTTTAGAGTAAAAAAATTCCCTAAATATGGTTATCTTTCAAAACAACCAATCGATCAATTAGAAAGCGGAGCAAGAATTGAAGTTGGAGATCAAAAAGAAGATCCACTAGATTTTGCATTATGGAAAAAAGATGAAAAATTTGGATACAAATCACCTTGGGGCGTAGGTCGTCCAGGGTGGCATATTGAATGTTCTGCAATGAGTAGAAAATATCTAGGCAAAACTATTGATATCCACGCAGGCGGAGCAGATTTAATATTCCCGCACCACGAAAATGAAATTGCACAATCTGAATGTGCTAATGGTTGCAAATTCGTAAATTATTGGCTACACAATGGTTTTGTAACAATCAACAAAGAAAAAATGTCTAAATCTTTAGGAAATTTTTTAACTATTGACGATATGTTGAAAAATTATGATGCAAATACTTTAAGATTATTTATTTTAACAAATCATTATAGAATGCCTGTTGAATTTTCAGATGAAGCACTAACTGCTGCTCAAGCAGGAGCAAAACGTTTAACAAATGCTAAACAAACTCCAATTAATGAAAATTTAGATATTACAACCACAGATGAATACAAATCATTTGTTGATGCAATGGATGATGATTTAAATACATCTAAAGCTCTTGCTGTGCTATTTGACCTTGCGACAAGAGCAAACAAAGGTGAAGCCGATGCATACACTATTTTATATAAACTTGGATCAACATTAGGTTTTACTTTTGAAAAAGCATCCTTATCAGAAGATGAAATTTCTAAAGCCATCAGCCACGTTTCAGAGGTGTTAGGCAAGGATTTCAAAACTATTGACGAAGTTCTTGAGCTTAGAAAACAGGCTAGAGCTGAAAAGAATTGGGATATTGCCGATAAAATTAGAATTGCCTTTGATGAATGCGGTATTGTCCTAAAAGACACTAAAGAAGGAACAACTGTCGAAGCAAAATAGACTTATTATTATAAATATAAATAAAGGGTTCGATATACTATCGAACCCTTTTAAATTATTAAATTTTTATTGTAATTACTTAATTCCATTATCAACAATAGCTTTTGCCAAAACTCCATTGATGAAATTCGCACTATCATCTGTGGAATATTTTTTAGCAAGTTCAATCGCTTCATCAACAACAACTTTCATTGGAGTTTCTTTGATAAATAAAAGTTCTGAAAGTGCAATTCTTAAAATATCTTTATCCATTTTTACAAGTCTATCAAAATCCCAACCTTCAGAATATTTATCAATATTACTATCAATTTCTTCATGATTTTCTTGATAACACTGAGCAATTTTAATTGCATAATTTTTTACATCTCCTTCTGATTCAAGAGTTGTAAATTCAGCAATTTCAAGTGCCAATAAAGCTTTATCAGCAATATCAATCATTTCATTGATTCTACCAGTCATTATTCCTGACGTCATTGGAAGAGGAACAGGAATATTTGTTGCGTTCATTGGTCTATTTAAATTAATTTCGTGTTCTGCTTCATAATCATCAATTTTATTCTTCATATCAATCAATGAACCCAATGCTAATTTAAGTTCATCATGGGCACTACTAGACAAAATTCTTACTGATTTTAAAACAATGTCGTCTAAACTTTCTTTTGAATAGTTTGTAATCTTTTTATCAAACTGAGAAAGCAATATAAATGCTAATTCTCTAGATGCTCTGCGGGCTTGCATATTTTTTACCTCATAAATTTTTCACATTTTACTTATAAGGTTATGCTATCATGAAAAATTTTTAACCTCAAGAAATTTCTTAATTTTAGAAAGAACTTATAATAAAACAGAACGGGAAGAATATTCCCGTTCCATCTTATAATTATTCAAGATTTAATCAAATTAGGCTTATTCAGCATCTTTGTTAATATCTTTAATACTCAAAGCGATTCTGTGTTCTTGTGGAGTGAATTTCTTGATAAGAACTTCTACACTATCACCAACTTTGAATTTGTTAAATGGGTTAACATTTTCTTCAGCCATTTCAGAAACAGGTAATAATGCTTCAACACCAGGGAAGATGTTAATGAAAGCACCAAAACCAGTAACTTTGTTTACTGTACCAGTGATAATTTGACCTTCTGAGAATTGACCTTCAATTTGTTGCCATGGATCTTCGCCCATTCTTTTCAAAGACAATGAAATTCTCTTTAATTCGTTATCAATTTTAATGATTTTAACTTCTAAAGTTTCACCTAAAGAAATAACATCTGAAGGATGTTTAATTCTTTGCCAAGAAATTTCAGAAATTGGAAGTAAACCATCGATACCGTTGATATCAACGAAAGCACCGAAATCAGCAATTCTTACAACTTCACCTTTAACAACTTGACCTTCTTCAAGTTCAGATAAGATATTATCTACTACTTGATCTCTTTGTTCAGCAACAGCTTGTCTTTGAGATAAGATAAGTTTGTTTTTCTTAGGATCTGCTTCAAGAACTTTAACTTCGATTTTTTGATCTAACAAACCATCGAATGGTGTTCCAGTTCTAAGTTGAGATGATGGGATGAAACCTTTCAAATCAGCTACATCAACCAACACACCACCTTTTACAACTGAAACAACTTTTGCAAGAATTGTATCGCCTTGAACTTTTGCATCATTAAGTTGAGCCCAAGCTTGAGCAAATGCAAGTCTTTTCAATGATAATAACATTCCGTCTTCATCATTTTCTTCTTTCAATACGTAAAATTCTTTAACATCACCAAGTTCAACTGGAGCTGCTTCTTCTGCTGAAGAGATTTCTCTGTTTGGTAAGAATGCTTCTGTTTTAGCACCACGTACGCTTACTAGGTAACCATCTTGTTCTTTTTTCAAAACAGTACCTTCTACGATATCAGCGACAGAGTGGCTGTTTGAAAAACTTTCTTCTAATAGTTTTTCGAAATCGTCTAATGTTGCTTGTGTCATTTGTTTTATTCTCCTTTTCTTTATTTATTTTCGTTGAATGACCAACTTATTATTTTATTTTTTCTATAACTTTTTCTATCACACTATCTGGAGTTGAAGCCCCAGCTGTAATTGATATTTTTTGTGATTTTTCGATTAAATCTTTGTAATTATCCAACTCTTGCTCTGTTTCAATATGAATAGTTGGAGTAATATTTTTTAAAATTTCAGCCAAATGAGTTGTATTTGCACTTTTCTTTGAACCAACAACAATCATTAAATCACTGTTTTTAGCCAATTCCTTAGCTTCAGATTGACGCATTGAAGTACTTTTACAAATAGTATTAGCAATAAGCAATTCTTTTGTTAGTGGAGTTAAATATTCAACAATTTTATTCAAAGTTGAAATCATTTGCGTTGTCTGTACAACTACGCCTATTTTCTTTGCGGATTTCAATTCTTGCTCAAATGCTTTTAATTCTTCTGGGTCAGTTGCAACCAAAACATTTTTACTAAATTGTTCTGCGTTAGCTTTTATTGCAATTACTTCTGGATGAGTAGCTTTTCCAACAATAACCAAGAAATAATTATTTTGTGCAAGTTCAATAGCCTTTTGTTGAACCTTTTTAACATCTGGACAAGTCAAATCATAAACTTCAAAACCCGAATTCTCTATTTGCTTAAACACCTCAGGGCTTTCCCCATGACTGCGAACAACACAAATGCCATCCCCTTGGTTAGGAAGTTCTTTAAGAGATTTTATACCCATTGCGTTCAATTCTTCAATAACCTGTGTATTATGAATCAATTCTCCAAGCACACAAATATTACGGTCTGGGTTTTCACTTTTTAATTTTTTTACAGTTGTTACAGCTCTTTTTACTCCATAACAAAAACCTGCAAATTTAGCTAATGTAATTTCTTTCGGCAATTTTTAATTGTCTTCTTTCAAATGAACTCGCAAGAAAATCTTGCTGTAATACCATTACACCATGAAAACATTTTTAAATCAAGCAAGGACATACTGCATTATCCTAACCAATATGGTTTCTTATCGAATTTCTTGCCTTTTCTTCTTGAATTAGATACAAATGCTGGAGCAGAAGGAAAACCATCTTCATCCATCATATTGTAATCCTTTTGAGCAAAATGTAAATCAGTATTTTTATTTGATTGTTCTTCAACAATTCTTGCTTTTTTAGATTCAATTTTTTCTTTTTCTAACATAGCAGCCACATCTGACTTTTTAGGGTTTAAATCTTTATACCAACTATCTGAACCTGGTTGAGGAACAGTTGTTTCTGCCTGTTTATTAGATTGTTTAGGTAATTTTTGATTTTGAATATTAGTATTTGCATTTGCAGTTTTACCAGAAGACTTATCTTCTGCAACATGCATACCTGTACCTAATGTATTATTAGTAGCCGTTTGAACTTGAGTTGTTTGAACCCCAGCACCTTCTTTTAAGAAAACTCTAAATTTATCAGCTTTGTCAGTTTCACCTTTTTGTTCAAACTCAGAAATAATCTCCCATAAAATACTTTGAGGAATTTCAGAGCCATCAATCTCTTTACCAAAAAGAGCTACTATTGTATCTTTTGGTAAAAATGCTAATAAAGAATTATCTTTACTATATTTGAACAATCTTAAAATTACATCAGTATTATTTCTAAAATCTCCAGCAAATGAACGAAGAGTAGAGCTATCAGCATTTTCTGCAAATGCTCTCAAGAATACATCCTCTAATTTTCCAAATTTAGAAACAAGTTTTTTATAAGCAGTTGAGACACTATTTTTTTCAAATAATACCGTTATAGTATCTTTTAATGAAGCGACTTCTTCTTTTGAAAGTTTTACATCCGCAAGAGAAATTTCACCAGAAGCAATAGCTTTTATAATTTCTTCTTCTGATAAGTGTTCTGCTTTTTCAGTTTTTTCGGCTTCGTGTTGTTCAATACTTGCCTTTTGAGTTTTGATAAAATCTTCAATTTTATCAAGAACAACTTGAGCTTTTTCTGTTAATTCTTGAGCTTCTGAATCAGTCAAATTGGTACTTGAAGATACCTTTGAAGAAGAAACTTCACTTACTGTATTTACTCCAGAAATTCTATCATTTGATGCAACAGAAGACACAGATGGAGTTTCTGTAACAGAAGTTCTGGAAGGAGAGTTAGTAGCAGACGGAGCTTTCGCAACATCTGAACCTACTCCTTGTTGTTTGATAGGATTAGATGTTGTAGGAGTTGCAGCATGATTTTGAGAATCAGCTTTATTTCCAGTTGATTCTGCTGATTTTTCAGTTTTATTAGAATTTGTTGTAACTGTTGTTTTTTCTAATGTTTCTGAAGAAATTTCACCAGTTTCTAGAGCTTTACGAATTTTAGCTTGTTGTTCAGGAGGATAATTCTTGATAGCTTGTTCAACGTAAGAATTATATTGATTTTTTACACTTTTATCGACATATTTAGAAGCAGCAGCTAATCCTTCTGTAACTTCTGGATAATCAAGTTTTGAAAATTCTCTTCCGTACTCAACTTGTTGTTCCACAGAAGCAGTTTTTACAGCTGATTGAGTATAAACAGCTCTTCCTGCTGATGACATATTTTCAGACTGTACAACAGCAGCAGAATATGCAACTGCATCAGAACGTTGGTTTACACCAGTAGTATAGCTTTCCAAATATTTAGAATTTTCATTTGCTAAATCAACACCTAAAGCTTGACCTGCTTTAGCCTCCATTAAAACAGGAGCACTACATGCAATAACTTGAGTTGACTTAATATCACCAATTTTATCACCCATATCTATTGCAGCTTTCATGGCTTTTGGATTGTTATTCAATGTTGCATTACAAGCCATGCGTTTATGTGTTTCTGTTTTAGCTAGAATTTTGTTGAACTTAGCTTCTTTAAAGCCATTTTCTAAAGCTAAATTTTTAATCTGTGTTATTAAAGCTTCATCACCATCAGCTTTTAATAACATATCACGAAGTCTTTTGGTTCTAGCATTTGCATTTAATTTGCCAAAATCTTTAAAGTCCTTTTGAATTTGTTCTTCAGCAGAAATACCATGTTCTAACGCTCTTTGCTTGTAAGTTTCAACGTCTTGAACTTTTGCATTCTTACCAAATAATCTGCTCCTCATTTCTAAAGCATTTAACATTGCATCCTTATTTTCATAGTCTGGATTTTCAGAAATGAATTTTTTTAACTCTTTAACTGATGGAGTATTTTTATTCTTTTTAGCATAATCAAATATTGCTAAATTTAAACTAATCTCTTCTGAACTCATTTTAGAAGTTTCAACATTATTAGGAGAGACCTTCAAAAACTTGACTTTTTGGGATTGAGGCTTCGCCTGAAATTCATCAAAACTCATATTGGCTTCTGTGAGTGCATCTATCGTACCTACAATAGAAGAAAACATCATTTCTTTAATTTTAGGATCCGTTTCTTTCCAATTTGGAAGGAATTTAGAAATCATTGAATTTGCCTGAGCAGAAATATACAAATCCTTTTTATCATCATCTTTAATAGCTGAAAAATCACTATCATATTTATTTAAAAAAGCTTTTGCATATTCTTTCAACTTGTCATCGGCAGACATAGGAGGCTTCATTGTAGCCCATTTCTGACGAGTTTCAATAGGGACTAATTCTTTTAATTCCTTCATTTTTTGAAGTTGATGATCTCTATATAATTGAATCTGTTCATTTTTTGACAGTTTTTTGAAATCTTCAACCGATATTTCAGAACTATTTAAAACTTCAAATAATTCTGTAGCTTTAATGACTTTTTCTTCCATAGGTGTTGAAGAAGTAGAAACAGTGTCTGCAAGTTCCAAGATTTGTTGCTTGCAGTATTGTTTCTTTTGTTCTTCTGACATTTTTTGATATTTTTCATCAGTTTTTGAAAAATACTTGTCAGCAGTCAAGAATGGAATATTTTCTTTATTTTCAATTTTAGACAATTCTTTATATGTTACAAGAGGTTCAACAACCCCAGAACTAATCGCTTGATACTGAGCTAAAAGTTTCTTTTCTTCATTGGTTTTATTAGGCTTTTCTTCCAAATATTTAACTAATTCTTCTGAATTTTTAATATTCTTCAAACCACTGGTTGATAAATATTTTTCTGCACCAACTCTAAAAACTTCCATTTTAGAAGAATTTTTCATTGATGGATTCTTAACAACTAATTCTTCACTATGCGTTGGAAGCTTTTCAGTTGATTTAGGATTTTTAGATTCAGAAGTTGAGAAATTTATAACTATTTTAGACGAAGATGAACTACCAGCAGTCGTGGTTTCTACTACTGCTACTTTCTTTTCTTTTGTAATGTCATTTACGCCTTTTAATGTCGTCATAGTTATATTATCTCTTTATTTTCTTTCTTATTTACATGAAAAATTTAAAACTTCTTCAATTTCAACGAACAAGAAAATGTTTACAAAATTTAATAATCAAGTTTTCTAACATCACCAATCAAGTTTTCTAACTTCACCATTTTCTGTTGGTTTAAGATTTGGAGTTTTTACAACTCTTACTTTTAAACCCGTCTTATCTTGCATTTTAGTATCGCCATTCAAAAAGTCAATAAGTGCATTTGCTGCATCATCCGAAATTTTGAACTCTTGTTTTTTGTAATATAGTTCATGGGGCAAACGCACTTGCCTGCCTGTCCATATCCCACAAAATGAATTTTTTCCTAAATCATGGTACTCTATTTCACGGACTTTAGGAAGATACATTTGATCTCTATAATCACCATCTTTTGGAAGATAAGTTATAAAGTTAACCACATTTGAATCATCAGAATATGTTTCAAGAGCAAGGAAAGCACCATTTCCAGCAGAAAGCACCTTAACAGGTTTCTGTTTTTGAATATACTTTCTCTGAGCTGGAGTCATTGCTGATGACTGGTCAACGCCCATTACATAAGTTGCTTCATCTACTTCTGGAGCTGGATTTGCTTCAGCAAGTTCAATAATTTTACTAGAATTTAAAGTCGCTGCTGGTTCATTCGCATTTCCCACCATTGGTGACATTGCAATCAATGTTGCAAGCGGAACAGTAACCATTTTATTTTGTACTCGACGAGGGAAGTTATAACCTTCTCCATTGTTATCGTCATCTTCGTCATTTCTCATCCCAAATGATACTAATCTAGGATTATTCTTCACACTAACATTGCTAATAGGTAATATTGCCATACTAACACTCCTTTTTTGTATTCAGTTTTCAATAGGATTAACCCCTTAATCCTGTAATTCATTAACCTTGTCTGCTATTATAGCAGTCGTTTCACAATTTGTAAAGATATTTTGCCTATTTCATCCATCTTTACTAGGGTTACTCACGTTCTAAAACATAAAATCAAAAATTTTTGCTAGAATGAAATTTAAACTTTAACAAATGTTAAGCTACACTTAAAAATTATCTGAATGAGAAGTGATACCCAATGTTGCATTATTATCAATCTCAATAACATGCCTAATTATTGAATGTGCAGTGAGCAACAAATAAGGATTAATTTCTGTTGTTTGAGACATATTAATATTTGCAGAAGCTTTATCGACATTAGATTTCAAATCCTTATTTATATTATAAGTTGTAACAGTATCCATTGAATATTGCTTTTTGTCAGAATCCATTCGCAATTGCAATTCTTCTTTCGGGAACTTATCATTACATTCAATCGCAATTTGAACTGAATTTGAAGTTTCTAAAAAGATTGTAGCAATTACGGTTCCGAAATTCTTAGTCGTAATTGAAACAGTCAAAACACTGTCGCTTTCCTCTTCTCCTCCAGATTTTGTTTCTACTTCTAAATCAAAACCTACTCCATCCTCAAGAGGAAGCCAAGGAAGATACAACATTAAAAGAAGTTTCAATGTTTTTTGAGGATTATTTTCGGATGCAATAGAAATACTAGCGTTAATTAATTTTGCCATTTCTTTCATTTGAGTCAAATCAGTAATTCCTGCTTTTGAAGCTTCTGTCATCGTCATAATAAGTTTAGTCAACGCCTCTTTACCATTTTTTTGCAATAAGACAGAAATATCCGCAAGATTTATCATTCCTCCAGATAAAATTTCCAAATTTTTCAAACTTGACTGCAACTGACCTGATAATTGTACATTAACAATTTCTTTTGTCATTGTTGTATTTAAACCTTGAAGTTGCGCAAGAATTTGAGCTTGTAGCTGAGAAAGGGAATTTCTCTGCATCGCAAGTTGATTAGCATACATCATATTAAACTGTCCTTGCGTCAATCCCCGCTGAAGCATATAGACAAACTCATTTATATTTCGTGGCATTTGAAACAATTCTCTAGCATAAACAGCTCTATCCATGCTTTGCAAGGTATTCAACTGTAAAGTTTCACCCACCTGTGTTTGAACAACAGGCTGAGGAGTAGATTTAGGAACAGAAACTTCTACTTTTGGAGCAACATTAGAAGTTTGTGATTGAGCATTAAAAGTTCCTTTTGCAGCAAAGGTTCTCTGCTGTGCATAATTCTGTCCAAAGCTATTCAAAAATCTTCTTATGTCAATTCCTGCCATATGACTAATTTAACTGATTTTTTATCAAAAGTCTAGTTTTCAATCGGCATATAAGATTGAGGATAACTATAATCTTCCAAAAATCCTAGATTTTTATATAATCTCAATGCTTGAAGATTATTTGTTTCAGTCGTTGTATTAATTTCTGTAATTGGGCTATTATAAATATCTATTTCCTTAAATATTTCATCCATTGAGTGCTTTAACATAATGGTTGAAAGCCCTTTGCCTTGATGTTCCTCTCTAATTCCAACAAGCGGAATATTAACAATGCTTCCGCCAGTAAGATTCATAAAAGAAAATCCAACAGGTTTACCTTCATACAATAAAACACTTGTAGCTTTAGGCATAAATTCAGCATAAACATCTTTAACAATTTTAGTAATAATATCTTGAGTTCCTTCAATCGTTTTAAACCTAGGGTCAAATAAAGCATCCGAACTTTCATTAAACGACTCTTGAATAACACTCACTGCATCTTCAAAATATTTATCATTCCAAGAAACAACTTCATAATCTTCTGGTAATCTCACAACTCTTGCATGAGAAAACAATTCTCTTGAAGGTGTTCCTTTCATCATAAACCTCAAAACTTCTATTCCAACAAACTTGAAACCAAGTTTTGCAATAACACTAATTAAAGATTTTTGTTCTCCTAACATTGGATAACAAACAATTTTTTCTTTTCTTAGATTTTGTGTAATATCGATAAATTTTGTTAATAGTTCTATCGCACAATCCATCAACTTTTCTTTGTCAATAGAGTGAATAATATTTAATTCAATAGCTTCAGAAATAGCAGTTGTATAAACTAAAAATCCAACAGCTTTTTCATCATCATAAAGTACAATACATTTGATTAGATCCTTATCAATTGCATCTAAAAATCCATCATAATCCAAAGGTTCAAGTTCAAAATTATAATCAGTCTTAGCTTTCTTTCTAAAATCTTCATATAGATTTTCAAAACTTCCATAATTATTCGCTGTTAAAATTTTTGTATTGTACATAAATATTTTTCCTTATAAAAAGTGGTGCATTTTTTCTTTTTTTGTTTCAAGGTATCTCTTATTATATTCAGTAACTTCAGAATCAACCTTGATTGTATCTAACACATTCAGCCCATAACCTTCAAGCCCAATAATTTTTTTAGGGTTATTTGTAATTAAATTAAAATCTGTATAACCCAAATCTACTAAAATTTGAGCTCCAGTTCCATAATCCCTTAAATCAGATTTGAACCCTAAAGAAATATTTGCCTGAATAGTATCTTGACCTTCTTCTTGCAATTTGTAAGCTTTGATTTTGTTACAAAGTCCAATTCCTCTACCTTCGTGGTCCGTCAAATAAACAACAGCCCCTTTTCCATAATGTTCAATATATTTCAATGCGTTGAACAATTGAGAATTACAATCACATTTCAAACTATGGAATACATCCCCAGTAAGACACATACTGTGAACTCTCACCGCAGGAATTTTATCAGAACCATCATCTTTAACAAGAGCTACATGTTCTGAGCCATTAACTTGGTTTTTATAAGCGTAAAGTTTAAACTCTCCATAAGGAGTTGGAAGAGTTGTTTCAGCTTCCCTTGTCACAAGTTTTTCAGATTTTAACCTATATGCAATGAGCTCTGCAACAGAAATAAACTTCATACCATGTTCATCTGCGAATTTTCTCAAGTAATCTCTTCTTGCCATATGTCCATCTGGAGCCATAACTTCGCACATTACACCAGCAGGTCTATGACCGCAAATCTTAGCCAAATCAACAACCGCTTCAGTGTGTCCAGTTCTTTCTAACACTCCACCCTTTTTAGCAACACAAGGGAATAAATGTCCTGGTCGTCTTAAATCAGAAGGCTGAGCATCTCTAGCCGTAGCTACTTCTACCGTCTTAGCTCTATCATATGCAGAAATACCCGTTGTTACACCATATTTTTCTGCGGCATCAATACTTATTGTAAAAGCAGTTTTCATTTCTTCAGTATTTTGTTCAACCATCTGAGGCAAATCTAATTGCTCGGCAATTTCTGATGAAATTGCAAGACAAATTAATCCTTTTACCTCTGTTGCCAAAAAATTTATTTTTTCAGGAGTAACTTTCTCTGCCGAAATAATTACATCCCCTTCATTTTCTCGATCTTCATCATCTGCAACAATAACAGGTTTTCCGTTTTTAAAATCTTCGAGAGCTTCTTCAATACTATCAAATCTAAATTTATTATCCATTATACAAATCCATTTTCTTGTAAAAAATTCATACTTATACCTTTTTTATTATCTTTCGCAGATAAAAATTTTTCAACATATTTTCCCAATATATCAGTTTCAATGTTTACATCTTGTCCTAATTTCAAATCCTTCAAACTTGTATTGTTATAAGTATGAGGAATTATTGCAACACTCACAATATTGTCCACAATATTTGCGACAGTAAGACTTACTCCATTTATCGTAATTGAACCTTTATAAACCACATATTTTTCTTGTTCTTCTGGAATCTCAAATTGAAGATTATAAAAATCAGATAATTTTTCAATATTGATAAATTTTCCCATACAATCAACATGTCCAGAAACAATATGTCCACCCAATCTAGAACTCAAGGTTAAGGCTCTTTCAAGATTTACAGTATTTCCAGATTTTAAATTTCCGAGAGTTGTAACCTTCAAAGTTTCATCACTAATTTCAGCACTAAATTCAGAAGAATTGAACGCAATAACAGTTTGACAAACACCGTCAATTGCAATACTATCACCAATTTTCACATCTTCTACGACTTTTTGACAACCGATGACAATTTTAGCCCCGTTTGCTTTAAATTCTAGAGATTTTACTATTCCAATTTCTTCAACTATTCCTGTAAACATAAATTTAGAATACCACATTTTTACAACATAAACCCTCAAATGTAACTAAATCGTAATACATTATTAGTCCTTGTTTAGGATTGTTAAGAGCCATTTCAAAATTCAATCTAGAGATTGAAAATTTATTTTTTTCGTATTTTTTCAGATTGAAAGTATTGATTTCACACGGTTTGAAACCATTTTCAAATGTAAAGTTTTGTTAAAATTATTACAAGATTAGTAAAGAATTAATGCAATTCAACCGATACATGTAGTATAATATATATATAAGATATACTTAACAATTAATCGCAACTAATAGCCAGAAAATATTTTGTTATAATCAAAATAGAAAGGCAGCGAATATATGAGCAACTTACAATTTCAAAATGATTTAGAAAAATTGGTAGAAATTTTACCCCAAAGGATAAGACAGCACCTTTCTTATGAAAAAATGGAAGATGTTATCGAGATAGTATTGGACATCGGCAGACCTCCAGAAATTAGACATGCTGATGGAAAAATTGAGTATATCGATGTCACAAATGTTGACTATGAAGACATTTCATATATAACATCACACGTTCAAGAATTTACATCAGATAACCGTTCTGGAATTCCAGGAACTCTACACAGAATCAGTGCAATCAGAAATAGACAAGGCAAAATTGTTGGTCTTACTTGCAGAATTGGACGTGTTGTAACAGGCACTATATCTTGCATTAAAGATTTTTGCTTACAAAACAAAAGTATTCTTTTCTTAGGACGCCCAGGGGTTGGTAAAACAACCAAACTTAGAGAAATTGCGAGACTAATGGCTGACGAACTTAAGAAAAGAGTAGTAATTGTAGATACTTCTAACGAAATCGCTGGAGATGGTGATACCCCACATCCTGCCGTTGGTCATGCCAGAAGAATGCAGGTTAGACAACCAGAATATCAAAAAGATATTATGATTGAAGCAGTTGAAAACCACACCCCAGAAGTTATCGTTGTTGACGAAATTGGGACAGAAGCTGAAGCTCAAGCTGCAAGAACAATTGCAGAACGAGGAGTAATGCTTATTGCAACCGCTCACGGTAACAGCTTAGAAAGCTTAATTAAAAACCCAACATTATCAGATTTAGTCGGCGGTATTCAATCCGTAACATTAGGTGATGATGAAGCTAAACGTCGTTCTTCACAAAAAACAGTATTAGAAAGAGAGAAACAGCCGACTTTTGATATAGTAATCGAAATTTTGGACAGAAACACATTGGCAGTGTACAAAGACACCTCAGAAGCAGTTGACTACATACTTAGAGGATGGCCAATCAGACCAGAACTTAGAAAAGTGGATAAAACTTATGAGTTCTCCCAAGCTCCAACCCCTGTACCTGCAAGAGTTCCAAACGTAATTGATAAAATTAACGCTCTTGACAACAAAATTGAACATCCAGAAAGTTTAAAATTTAGCTTTTCTCGTCAAAAATACGTTGAAGAAGTTAAAAAATTCAAAAAAATATACTTGTACGCAGTATCTAGAAGTATTGCCGAAAAAGTTATTGAGCGACTTGACTTAAACGCAGAAATTACTCGAAACTTGGATGATGCTGATATAGTAATTGCTCATAAAAACTTTATCAAAGGCGGTGCAAAAGTACTAAGCACAGCAGAAGAAAATAGAATTCAAATATTCTACGTAAAAACAAATTCAATGGCACAAATTCAAAAAGTCATAAAAGAAGCATTAGATATAGCAGAATTGAATGAAAAACAATCTTTCTACGATATTACAGAAAGAGCATTAGATGAAGCAAAAGCTGCGATTGAAAAAGTTCTAGCAGGTGCAAAAGATATTGAATTAACTCCACAAAATCAACAAATAAGAAAACTTCAACACGAACTTGTTGAACAACACAACTTAGCAAGCAAATCTGTTGGAGAAGGTGAAAATCGCCACTTGAGAATAGTTGGAGGGCAAGATTACCAAGAAAAAACTGGTTCTTAAAAACCCAATAAACAATTAAATAATTGAAAAAAAGTTTGAACCCTTTCTTAAATGCGAGGAAACTACGTCATTCCATCAACTTTGAGAGAGGGTTCCCGTTTTTATAAAAACTCCAAAAATCAATCCTTTGATATTTTGAAAACCCTTATAAAAAAAGATGACTTTTGAAAAATATCCATTAAAAGATTGATGTAATATTTTCTATTGTCATTTATTGTAGTGGTGGGAGATATTACGGTATTTCCAAAGGGGATAAATCAAGGGATAGTTGTAATGGAAAATGAAATCCAAAATTCAATATCTACAAACGAGTTATACAAAGAGTACGACTGGTATCAAAACACTTTTCCTAAATTGGTTAAGGATGCGTGCGATGACTTCTTTGCGAGCAATTTTGATATTGAATTTGTAGGATTAAGTAAAAACATCAATTGCCTATTAGACAATGAAGCTTGTTTTGTTACTAAAATTCGAATAAACAAAGATTATGATGTTTATTTCAGAATGACAGAAAAGGCTATTTCAATTATTTTGAATACTGTTTTGGGTCAATCAAAAAACAAATTCAACATCAATAAGATATCCGAATTAGAAGCAAAAATTATAACATCCTTTAATAGTACAATGTTTGATGCTATTAAAGAAGAACTTGATGATCCAGACCCAAGTGAATTAAAACGCACAAATTTTGACGTAATCCATCTTTCATTCATTATAAAGAGCAAAGATGAATATTCAAAAAGTGCTGGAAAAATTTTCATAACTATTCCACAAGTACTAGTTGAACCAGAAGAAATCGAATCAGAAGAGAACAAATTTTCTGATGAAAGCTTTCCAAATGCAGAAACTTTCGCAAAGATTATTGTTGGGAAAACTAGATTTTCACTTTATGATGTAAAAAATCTTGAACAAGATGACTTAGTAGTTTTTGAAAACAGTAATATTGAACATTTAACTTTATCCATATTCGGAAACCAAATGGATATAAAGCTAGAACCAAATATGGATATACTTATTCCCGAAACAGACGATGGAGGAGATAATATGAGCGATGATTCTCAAAAAAATATATGGGACAGTATTGAAGTCGATATGTATGCTGAATTTGATTCAGTAAAAATAACCTTAGGAGAATTAAAAAATATTGAAACGGGGTTAGTTGTAGATTTGACTTCATTATACAACAACAGTGTAACCTTAAAAGTTGAAGGAAAACCAATCGCAAATGGAAGCCTTGTTATTGTAAATGACCGTTATGGGGTAAAAATAAATGAAGTTCTAGCGGGAAACAATGCGGGAATTTCACCTTCAAACGCAACTCCTCAAGACCAAAATTCTTTTGATGATGAGGATGAAGAAGAGGAAGATGAAGAAAATTACTCTGAAGAAGGTAACGAAGAAGAATCAGAAGGCGAAGACAACAACGAAGAAAATGATGAAGACTTCGATTACAGCGACTTTGAACTAGAAGACGAAAATATTTAAAAATTTTTATAATCAAATCTATGGGGAGATAGAAACAAAATGCACATGGGCAGTTATGTAATCAATTTTACAGTTTATACAATGGCAATGTTAGGATTAATTTTCTTTGCCATATTCATTTATAAAAAAGTTATAAACGGAGGATTATGCAAAAATAGTAACAAATTTTTGAGCATAGAAGAAACTATGAGCATAAATCCAAGAAAATCTATCATGGTTGTTCGTGCAGGAAACGAAAAATTCCTTATAGCATCTGATATCGATAGAACAACAATGCTTTCAAAATTAGAAGGTCCTAAAAAGATTTCAGCACAACAAATCTTAGAACAAAATTTAGCCAAAAAGTACGAAAGATTTGAGAACACTGAAAAATATGAAAATTTTGACAACCTAATTCCAAAAGAAAACATCCAAATAGATGTCGAAAAACAATCTCAAAAATCCATGAGAATTGCAGATTTAGACGTTGTTTATCCACAAAAAGAACATATTACTTTAGAACCAATTAAGGATAAAAATCCTCAAGGTAGGCGTCTTGAAAAAACTCAAATGGATAGAAGAGAAGCACCTAAAACAACAAACAAAACTGTTGTTCTTGATTTTGAAAAACAAAAATCACACGGATTTTCTACAATGAAGGAAATGGCAAAAAAAATTAACGAACTATAAAAATAACAACAAAAGGAAAGATAAAAAATGGATCAATTGCAAAACTTAAATCCTGTAATACAGATGCTAGTGGTAATGACATTATTCTCATTACTTCCTTTTGTATTCTGTTCAATGACAAGTTTTTTGAGATTTGTTATTGTATTTTCAATGCTAAAAACAGCGATGGGTACTCAACAAGTTCCACCTGCAATTGTAATTATCGGGCTATCTATTATTTTAACATTTTATACAATGGGAGGAACATTCCAAAAAATGTATGACATGGGTTCTGTTCCATATCAAAAAAATCACGATATGATTGCAGCCATAAATGAAGGCTCAAAACCATTAAAAGAATTTATGTTAAAACAAACAAGAGAAAGCGATTTGACATTTTTTGTCGAACTTGCACATCAAACAAAGCCAAAGTCACCAGATGAACTATCAATTTGGGAAATCGCTCCAGCATATATTATTAGTGAACTAAAAACTTCATTTGAAATAAGCTTTATCATATTTGTACCATTCATCATTTTAGATTTGGTTGTTGCAAATATTCTATTAGCATTAGGTATGTTCATGTTGTCACCAACAATTATTTCAATGCCGTTCAAATTACTAATATTTATTGCAGTAGATGGCTGGGCATTAATAGTCCAAGGACTTGTTTCAAGTTACAACTAGAGGATTTAAAAGGACAAAATCGATGGAAATTTTATTAGAATATTTAGCAAAAGGATTTTTAATAATGTTGGCAATTTCAATGCCATGCGTTCTTGTTGCAGCGGGAATTGGTCTTGTTGTTGGTATTTTGCAAGCAGTAACTCAAGTTCAAGAACAAACAATCGCAGCAGCTCCAAAAATTCTTGGAGTTTTCCTAGTTATCGTAATTGGAGGAGTTGGATTTATCAAACTTTTGACTAATTTATTCCAAGAAGGTATGGTTCTAGCTTTTAATACAGTTCCACAAAGTGAAAATTTTGTATTAGATTCAAACTATCACAAATACACAACACCTTTTGCAGGCGAAATGAAAGATAGATTTAAAAATGTTGATAATATTAACGAAATAATGAAAAATCCTGGTAAAGTTCCATACATTGACAAATACCAAAGAGAAAAATATACTCCAGCAGCTAAAACTGCAATGCCAAAACCAGACATGGTTGAAACAAAGAGGATTTTAGGACAATAAATAAATGGAAGCAATAATAGCAGAGTTAATTAAAATGTTCCCAAAGATAAATACCTACCTTATGGCAGGTACTTTTGTCTTTGTAAGATTGATTGGCTTTTTCAGATTTGCTCCAATTTTTAATAGAAAAGATTTTCCAAGTTTAGTTAAATTACCGTTAGCATTGATTATTACAGTTTTTATGGTTCCATTTTTACATCCAGAAAAATGTTTAACTCAATGCGATTCTTTTATGCTTTCAATAGTATTGAATATTGTTGTCGGGGCAATGATTGGTTATATGGCACAATTGATAACAATTGCGATTGATTGTGGAGCAGAAATGATAAATATGCAAATGGGTTTGTCATCTGCAACAGCATTAGACCCAACAACATCTGCTCAAGTTTCAATTTTAACTAAAATGATTTCACTAATGGGAATTTTAATTTTTATAAACCTTGGTGGAGTATATTGGCTTTTCAAAGCATTATTAAGGAGTTTTGAAATTTTTCCAATATATGCAACACACGTTCCACTTCCAGAACTTATTAAAATGGATTTGTTAATCAAAATGTCATCTAACACCCTGTACATGGGATTGCAAATTGCATCCCCAATTTTATTAGCAACTTTAGCCCAAGATATCATTTTGGGGGTAATTTCAAGAACCGCACCCCAAGTAAACGTATTCCAATTGAGCTTCCTATTCAAACCAGTTTTGGGAGCTGCAATTATGGTTTGGATTTTACCAATGCTTATGAACGTAATTGAAGAATATTTTTTGAGTTTTGCAAATATTATTTAAAAATTATAAAACATCTAAAAGCCATTTAAGACAAGTTATTTCAAAACTTCAATAACATCATAATCAGTTAAATATGGAAGATGAGCTTCTGTTATAAGTTCTCCAGGGAGTAATATAGAAATCCCAGGAGGACATTCTGCCACAACTTCTCCAGACAATCTGCCCACAGCTTGATCTTTAGGAATAATTTCTTTTTCTGAAAAGTATGCTTCTCTTAAGTTCTTTTTGATAATTGGAGTCAACATTGGCATATGTTTCTTATTTTCAAGATAATAAATATCTTTATAATCATGAGTATCAATTTTTTTCAAACAATTCACAAGATATTCAAAATCAGAGCGTTTATTTCCAATATTACTTAATATTAAAATACCTTCATCAGAAGCACTTTCGACTTCAATACCAAAATCAATTTCCAAAATAGACTCAAGTCTTTTTCCAGAAAGACCATCCGCTTTTATAAATATTTTTGTAACATCTGTCTTATATCCAAAGTCGGATTTTAACTGATGTATTGAATCCATTTTATCAATTTCAGTTCTCAAAAATTTTGCATTAGAAATAGCTCTTGCTAATTGCTTTTGCCCTCTTTGGCTTTGCAAATTTGCACGAGCAGCATCCAAACTTCCTAATAACATCAAAGATGGACTTGTTGTATGTAACAACATCAACGAACGTTCAACATCTTCCGCATTTATTTTAGAATCTTTACTTATGTGAAGCATTGATGATTGGCTCATACTTCCACCAGTTTTATGCAAAGAGTGAACAACAATATCCGCACCCAATTTTAAAGAAGTTTCTGGCAGTTTTTCATTAAAATTCCACAAACAACCGTGAGCTTCATCAACAATTAACGGAACATTGTATTTCTTACAAATTGTAGAAATTGATTTTACATCAGATACAACACCTTCATATGTCGGATTTGTAATCCAAACAGCCGAAACGTCATCATTTTCTTTAAGAAGTTTTTCAATTGAATTAGCATCAATATTCCCCCAAAGACCCCAATCACTGAATTTTTCAGGAATAACCCACAATGGGTCTGCTCCAGAAATTATTAATCCAGTTAAAATGGAACGATGACAATTTCTATTTACAATAACTTTTTGTCCTTTTTTTGTTAAACCCATTGCAATTGCTAGGTTTCCAATAGTTGAACCATTTACCAAAAAGAAAGTCTTTTTAGCTCCAAATGCTTGTGCCGCAAGTTCTTGAGCTTCTTTTATTGGACCAGTTGCAGGAGTTAAAGTTCCTAAATTATCAAATTCATCAGTAGTATCAACCATTAAAGCTTTTTTACCAATTAAATTTCTAAATGCTGGTAAAGTTCCAAGACCTTTAGTATGGCCTGGAATATGAAATTGATACGTAGGATTGTTGTAAGCAGCTCTTAGTGCTTCAACAATAGGGGCTTTTATTTTCGTCTGTTTATTGAATTTAATTTTATTCGGCATAATCGCAATATACATCAAAAAAATTATGAAATCTACAAATTTTATGCTATAATTGTCACAAATGAAACGAATCTTAAAATTTGTAGTAGTTTTTTCAATAATTTTTACCCCTATAAACGTTTGTGCAAATAGTACAGATGAATATTTAACTGCTGATTTACTCGAAAATTCTCAGCCAAATGAAATTATCTTGAATACAAAAAATAACACAAAAAATTCAACCATTTCAGAAAATCTCACTGACAAAATAGACACTGAAGAAAAACCCGAATCTCAAATATCAGAAGAAAAAAAATCGAAAGAAGCTGAAATCGATTCAGTTATGGATAACTCCGAATTAGATTTTGAGTTTTTCAAAATTTTCGACCAAGACAATGACAATGTTATAGACGAAGATACAATTGTAGGGAAAATATATCATAGTAAAATTACGCGAACAGATGTCCCATCATTTTTATTAAAAGAAGAATTAACTCATAGATTTCAAAAAGGACCTGTTCACAAAATCCAAGCATATGGTGGGTTCAGAGGTTCACTAAATTCAATATTTACTCCAAATTATTCGACAGATTATGACAATTTAACTACACAAGTTGGGATGTATGGAAAATTCAACAATCCTAATTATCGATTTAAAATCGCCGTAAACCCAATCCCAAGAACAGATTCAAATTATTTAGAAAGATTTATATCTGATGCATATTTAATTAATACATCAATCCCACACCATCAAATTATTGCAGGTTATTCTAGAGTTCAAACAGGTATTGAAGGCGGAACATCTTCTTACATCCTACCATTCGTTGCTCGTTCACAAATAGCAAGAAACTTCGGGAGTGCGAGATCTTTAGGAGTAAAAATACTAGGGAATTACAACTACATTGACTACAACATTGGAGTAGGCTCTTCTGGCAGATATATAACAAGTGGTATGCCTGGAATGGAATTCACTGGCTGGTTGAACGTTAAACCTTTTGGATCAGAAGATAAAAAATTCGGGAAGCTCACACTTGGAGGGGGATTTAATGGTGGTCATAATGGCATAGATTATAGCGTTGGGAGCGTTTATGTCGGATACAAACACAAAAAATTATGGGCAAATTTTGAAGCTGGAATAGCAGACGGGTATAGTGGTTCTAAGGGAGTAAGTGCAAATAAAGCTAGTGGTTATGCCTTTACTGCGGGCTGGAAATTCAACCCTCAATGGCAATTAATTGGTAGAATTGACCAATTTGACCCAAATAGAGATGTAGCTGGAGATTTGAAAAGAGAATACACTATTGGTGTAAACTGGTTTATCAAAGGTCAAGCACTTAAAATTGTATTGAACTACGTGTTCTGCCAAAATCAAAATAGAGACGACAGTCACAAAATTATTTTAGCAACTCAAATTTTATTATAATTTTCAAATAAAAACCGCAATCTTGGTCAGAAATTGCGGGCGTAAAAGATTTGGTAAATAAACACGAGAAATTAATTTATATATTGAATTAATAGATATAACATGATAACAAATTTTCACCTGTCATTTTCATCTTTTTTAATGCTCTCAATTCAGTTTGACGAATACATTCTTTAGTTACGCCATAAATATTTCCAATTTCTTCAAGAGTATAACGTTCTGTATCATCAAGCCCATAACGCATTTTCACAACTTCTTGCTCTCTTTCTTTTAGGGTAGAAATAACGTTTTTAATATCATCTTTTAAAGATTGATATTCAGCATTTTCAGAAATCAAGCTAGAATTATCCGCTAAAATATCCGCAACATTCAAATCTTTGCCATCACTTTTTTCAAGCCCATTTTCAATAGAAATTGTTTTAGTATATGCAGATAAAAACATTTCAATTTTATCAGGGGCAATATTCATTTTTTTTGCGACTTCTTCATTTTTAACTTGAGATGTTGTATTTTGCTCCATTTGATATTTCACTTTAGAAAACTTTGAAAGAGTTTCTTGAATATAAACAGGAATTTTCATACAGTGAGATTGTTCAGAAATAGCCTTAAACATAGATTGTTTAATCCACCAACTTGCATATGTTGAAAATCTATAACCTAATTTATGATTAAATTTCTCTGCTGCAATCATCAATCCAAGATTTCCTTCTTGAATTAAATCAATCATAGGAACTCCAGACATATGAATTGTCTTTTTAGCAATAGTAACAACTAATTTTAAATTTGCTTGGATTAATTTTTGCTTTGCTTCACTATCACCTTGCTCAATTTTTTCAGCAACAATTTTTTCTTCTTCTGCTGTCAATTGTGGATAATCTGCAATCTCTCTTAAATAAGCGGTCAATGTGTTATCATTTTGACCTTCTACAACTTCTTTTTTTGCTGGGTTTGAATTTTGGGTAGTAACCTTCATAACAATAAGTTCATCTCTTCTCATAAACATTAAACTCCTCAGTTTGCATGGAAAATTTTGGCATCTTTTGGTAAGTGCCTTGGGGTAAGTAACACGAGTATATACTTTTTATATACCCATATATATAATAGGTGTGACATCATGTTACGACATGTTACAAAAGAAAATAATTAATTTTTATGAAATATGCGATATTATAGGTTTTTCGTACTATAATAAAATCAATAAAATATAGGAGAGAGATTTATGAATTTTAAAGAAAGATTACAAAAATTAAATAAAAAGAATATT
>ULRV01045302.1_pt1 | contig 25867 bp, 24 predicted proteins | sample 1955791 | NCBI WGS metagenome assembly ULRV01 (sample SAMEA4835692, study PRJEB28245) | human gut metagenome | biome: gut microbiome; material: fecal sample | place: Denmark | collected 2008 | reverse complement strand
GACAAAAACTCAAAGGGGCGCTATTGCTGAATAGTTACTTAGCATTCTACCCTATTATAATTTTTACTAAAAAAAGATTTCCTATTTTAATAGGTTTTCGTAAATAAATTTTACAATGAAGAAAGAATCAACTGGTAAAAGATTGGCCAAGAATACATTTTATATGTATATCCGAATGGCAATCTTAACAGTGATAACTCTATACACTTCTAGAGTTGTATTGCAGCAATTAGGGGTTGACGATTTTGGTATATATGGTGTTGTTGGTAGTGTAGTTGCAATGTTTTCGTCTTTGAGGGGATTGTTTGCAACTTCTACTCAACGTTTTGTCAACTTTTCTATGGGAGAGGGCAAATATGACAAAGTCTGCACTATATTCAACATGTCAGTGTTAATACACATAATCATAAGTTTTGTTCTTTTCTTACTAGGAGAAGGTTTTGGCATATGGTTTATAGAATGCAAGATGTCTATAGATTCATCGCGTGTTTTTGCAGCTCATTGGGTATTACAGTTTTCTTTACTCTCTGTTGTTATTAGTATGATTACAACGCCTTTTGACGCTTTGGTCTTAGCGCATGAAAGAATGGACTTTTACGCATATATAGCTGTTTTAGAAGCGTTTCTTAGACTTGCAATAGTTTTTGCATTGGACTATTCACCAATAGATAAGCTCATATTGTATGCAATATTACAGACTACCATATCTATTCTTATTTTTTTAGTAAATCTTTGGTATTGTAGATTGCACTTTTCAGAATGTAGATTTATGCGTACTTGGGACAAAAGAGTTTTCATAGACATGAGTGCATTTGCTGGATGGAATTTCCTTGGCAATACAGCCTTTGCTATAACACAGAACGGGCTAAACATGCTTATAAACACGTTCTCTGGTATTGCTGCGAATGCGGCAAGATCTATAGCTTATCAAGCAAATGCGGCCTTGGGAAAAGCATTAGATGCAGTTACTACGGTTATAAATCCATATTGTACAAAAACTTACGCTTCTGGTCATGTGGAAAAAACTTTAGAAATGATATATCTTGCTTCAAAGATTTATATTATTATTCAGATTTTTATTGCTTTACCTCTTTGCGTATTCAGTAGGGAATTACTTACGTTGTGGCTAGGTAAAGTTCCTGATTACACTATTGGTTTTATGAAAATAATCATGCTACATTCTGTAGTTCGTTCAATCCACTATCCTCTAAATAACTTATTTAAGACTGTTGGAAATTTAAAAAGATATCAAATCGCAGAGATTATAATACTTTCACTACCTTTGATAGCATCTTATGTATTATTACAATATGGTTGTGAACCGTATGTGGTATTTTGGACATTGATTATATTTGAAATCATAAACTATGCAGTAATTATTACTATAGCTAAAAGGGATGCATACTTACCGATAGGTCCTTATATTAGGAGAACTATTATACCGTGCGTTTTGGTTGTCATGGCAGCGGTTATAGACTATTTTATATGTATGATGAGTAATTGTATATTTTATCGTCTCATAGCCATGTCTACTACGTTGACTTCATTACTTATAATAATGTTTTTTATAGGACTTAATTCTTACGAAAAACAATTAATATCGAATCTTTTAAAAAATAAAAAGTGTACATTATGATACAATTACGTTCTTTTTTGTCAGTGCAAATTGTGAGTCAGCTTTTAATTTCCGCTCGCTATGGAGTTCCTTTTAAACAGTCTGATCTTTACAAAGGTTATCAGTTATATAAAAATACCCCCTAAGAAAGCATATAATTAAAGTATTAGTTGAACTAGTAAAACTGACACGATGCTGGAATGCTTTTCCTGATACATATTTTAGGTTTGGTATGTTTATGAAGACTTATAATGATTTTGAACGGATGAAGTCCTTTATTCTTCAAGGTTCTTATTATAAGCTTTCAGCAGATGTGCAACCTAAATGTCATGTATTAATTGATGACAAGATAATTTTCCATGATATCATGACACAATATGGGCTTCCTGTTCCAATGCGCTATTTTACATTTAGAGGTGGCGAATTCAGAAAAGGCGCAGAACTTATGACAGATAATGATGTTGATATCACCATCAGAAATATTAATGATGAGCGCATATTTGTCAAACGCTTTTCAGGTGGAACAGCATCTGGAGTTTCAATATTTACTCGTAAAGAAAAAGGCGTCTATTTAGACTCTGATAATGACATAGTATCTGCAGCTATGATACGCAAGAAATATGCCGATCAAGATTTCCTATTTGAAAAACAGATTATCCAAGAACCTGTACTTAGTAAATTCAACCCAGATACAGTCAACACAATAAGAGTGATGACATTTAAGGATAAAGTAATATCAGCAGCAGTACGTTTTAGTTGTAAGGGATCATTTGTTGATAACACTGCTAAAGGAGGAGTGGCAGTAAGTCTAGACATTGAAACAGGAATGTTGGAGTCATATGGAATGCGTGAATATGATTTAAATCATTACACAGAACATCCAGACAGTCATCTTAAGTTTGAAAATACTATTGTTACTCAATGGCCAGCAGTTAAGGAACTTGTAGAAAAAACACTTAAGTTTTTGCCATACTATCAGAGTGTCGGTTTTGATGTTGCTACAACTAATGAAGAACCTGTTATTATAGAAATAAACACAGGGGCAGGAATATATCTTTCTCAAATGTGAAAAGATAAAGGCCTTATTGATAAGTTCAAATAATAAAATTATATTAAATGAAGATAGCTATCGTCTTTGGTAATGATCATACAAATAGTGTTGGAGTAATCCAATCATTGGGCAAAGCGGGTTACAGATCTATAGGTCTCGTATATGGCTTTAAAAATGATTTTGTAAAAAATAGTAGGTATGTTGATTGTGTAATTACTGCAAAATGTGCACAAAAATGCATTGATAAGCTTATTAACACAGATTTAGGTTACTTAGAAAAAATACCTATAATTGCAACATGTGACATGGCAGCCCTTTCTCTTGAAAGAAATACTGATAGACTGAAGGATAGATTTTTATTTGAACATGCAAATAATTATTCTTTAGAATATCTGGCAAAGAAAGAAAATCAAGTAAGGATGGCGATAGAGGCTGGTTTCAATGTGCCCAAGTCTTGGAATCTTAGTGATACAAAGCAAATACCTAATGATGTAACGTATCCTTGTTTGATAAAGCCATTGGTAAGTTGTGAAGGTGCCAAAAGTGACATTCGTGTATGCAAAACCCAAACGGATTTGGAGCTTAATCTTAATTCTCTTGGTTGTACTAAAAATGTGCTTCTTCAACAATATATTGAAAGAGATTACGAAATCAGTATATTGGGATGTGGTTTATCAACAGGAAATTGTTTGATACCTGCAATTGAGAACAAACTCACGCTATATCCTAAATATGTTGGTTTGGAATGTTTGGCCAATTTGCAACCATTAGAAGATGGACCAATAAAAAGGAGTATAGAAAAGCTTGTGTCATCAGCAGGATATGTTGGATTATTTTCTGTTGAAATGATGCATTGTAAAAAAGATAATAAATTCTGTTTTACAGAGATTAACTTGCGAAATGACGGAGCTGAAGCATTTGTTACAAAGTATGGTGCAAATCTTCCTCTAAATCATGTAGAAGATCTTACGGGTGTTCCGTTAACAAAACAGACAGAATTTCATCCAGGTTATTATATTTGGGAGATGCATCATTTCTCTTCACTTATGTGTAGAGACATTTCTTTTTTTACCTGGCTGAAAGAGATTAGGAAATCGAATGGTTTTTTGATGAGTCATACTGGAGATATGAAACCATTTTTTTGTCAGTTCATAAATCCAATACTGAGAAAGCTTAAAATAAAAAAATGTGAAAATTACAAATGAGAAGAATCGTAATTATTGGTGCTTCACATCATAATACTTTGAGTGTAGTACGTTGTGTTGGTGAAGTATTTGGCTTGGTGGACCTTGTGCTTATCGGGTGTGTAAAAAGTTTTGTTGCAAAATCTAAATACGTTCGTTCTGCAACGTTTTTAAAGGATTCAAAAGATTTATATCAATGGGCGAAAAAGAACAAAGATCAAACCAACTCGATAGTTATTAGTTGTGCAGATGGCGTGTCACAAGTGTTTGATGTCCATTATGAAGAATTAAGACCTTTTTATAACTTCTTTAATGCTGGGGCTGATGGAATAATCACATCCTTTATGAACAAACAAAAGTTGGTGGAATTGGCTAATCAAGTAGGTTTTGTTACTCCTGTTTCAGCATGTTATACCAGGTTGGATAATGTCAATAATTTCGCAGCTTTCCCTTGTATAGTAAAGCCATTACAAAGTTATGTGGGAGGTAAACATATATGGCATTGTAATAACACAAAAGAACTTCAGGATGTTTTACAGTCTGTTCCTAATGGTGTCATGGTTCAAGTACAAGAGTTGATTAATAATAAACACGAAATTGTACTTCCTGGATTAATAACAAAAAACGATTTTATTGTCCCTGGTTATATTTTAAAGCACAGAGAATTCTTGGGTGGGACAACATATTCAAGCGTTAAAAAGCATAATCATCAAACGCAGCAATTAGTATCTTTATCTAAAGCGATGTTACGTAAGATTGGTTATGAGGGATTGTTTGGAATTGAAGCAATGTACAATGGAAAAGAATACGTATTTATAGAATTGAACCTACGCAACGATGCAACTTGTTATTCTTTGGCAGTTGCCGGAATTAATCTTCCCGTAATGTATATAAATTCTGTTGTTGGAGGAAAAATAGAATTTAAAGGTATATCAGAAATAACGTCAATGGTAGAGAATAAGGACTTTTCTCATGTTATTAGAAGAAATATTGGTTTTATACAATGGATAAAGGAAATGAAGGGTGCAAATTGTAAATTTTTATACAACAAGAATGATAAGAAGCCCATGTTTTCTTGTCTAATTAGTCAAATAACAAATAAATTTTGAACTTGAAAAGTCACATACAATTGCAAAATAGAATATGGAAAGACATATTAAATCCTGAGTTTTCTGTTAATGCTCCTCCAATGCGTAAAAACTTTGTCAAATATTGCTACGTGAAAACCCAACGACATTTTGCCAATAAGTGGAAACACGATATAGCATATAACGAACATTTTTTTATTACGTTACTAAGATTTGCATGGAATAGAATTAAATCACCATACAGCTTTGAAGATATAATCAATATAAACAACAAATAACAACATAAAATGGAAGAAAGAAAAACTATTTATCTATGCCTTGCCCACATGAGTGAGGCTGGTTTGGAACAGAAATATGTGAAGGAGGCTTTCGATACCAACTGGGTGGTACCGATGGGACCGAACGTAAATGCCTTCGAAAAAGATTTGGAGGCGTTTGCTAATAGCAAGAATAATGACACTGATCCACTTGACCGTAAGGTGGTTTGCTTGTCTGCAGGTACTGCTGCCGTTCACTTGGCTTTGATAGGCTGTGGCGTGAAAGCTGGTGATGAAGTGTTGGTACAGAGCTTCACATTCTGTGCTTCTTCGCACCCAATTACTTATCTTGGTGCCAAGCCTGTGTTTGTAGGTTCGGAGAATGAAACATGGAATATGGATCCTGTTTTGTTGGAAAAGACTATCATTGACCGTATGGAGAAGACAGGTAAATATCCAAAGGCTATTGTGCCGGTGGCTCTATATGGTATGCCTTATCGTATTGATGAGATTATGGCAATTGCCGACAAGTATGGCATTCCGGTTGTGGAAGATGCTGCTGAGGGTATGGGTTCACGCTTCGATGGTCAAGTGCTCGGCACATTCGGTAAGTATGGTGTGCTGTCGTTTAATGGCAACAAGATGATTACCACTTCTGGTGGTGGCGCTTTGATATGTCGTAATGCGGAGGATGCCAATGAAATAATGTGGTATGCAACACAGGCTCGTGACGCTTATCCTTATTATCAGCATACTGCAATAGGTTACAACTATCGTATGTCGAACGTGTGTGCAGGTATCGGTCGTGGTCAGATGACTGTACTGAGCGATCATATTGCTCACCACAAGCACGTACAGTCACTCTATGAGGAATTGCTGAAGGATATAGCTGGAGTACACATCCACAAGCAACCAGCAGATCCACGCTATGATGCAAATTTTTGGCTTTGTGCTGCAACACTCGATGCCGACGTGAAGATTCAGGGACAGGAAAAAGCTTATAAGAAAGTTATCAAGACTGCCGTAGGTGGTGCTGCAGGTGTTATCCACGCCGTAGACTCAGCGACAACCGACTGTCAGCCGAATAACAACGTAGAAGCACTGCGTGTGTTCATGCTTGGCAAGAAGGTAGAATGCCGTCCGGTTTGGAAACCGATGCACAAGCAGCCTGTATATGAAGGTGCTCCAGTATACACTAACGGCGTAGAGGAAGAGCTCTTCAAGGTTGGTTTCTGTCTGCCTGCTGGTCCGTATGTAACTGATGATGATGTTCGCTACATAGTAGACTGCATTAAGGAAGCAATTATAAAGTAATATGCTTACAATAAAACAAAAACTTTATATAATATTCGTCAAGAGACCCATTGGGTTTCTTGGCGCATTGATTGGTCTCATCCTTTTGTCGCCATTATTTATAGCGACTATCATTCTTCTCTTTTTTGTTAATAAAAACGGATGGAATGGAGTGTTCTTTACTCAACCACGTCCTGGCAAGAACGAAAAGATTTTTAAGGCTTTGAAATTCAAAACAATGACGGATGAATGCGACAGTAAGGGAAACTTATTGCCAGATGCCGACCGTTTGACTCCTGTAGGTAAATTTATCCGTTCAACATCTATTGACGAGTTGCCTCAGCTAATTAATATTCTGAAGGGAGATATGGCATTTATTGGACCACGCCCACTTTTGGTTCAATATCTGCCTCTTTATAGCGAAGAACAACATCACCGCCATGACGTTACTCCTGGTATGAGTGGTTGGGCTCAGGTGAACGGACGCAACAATATCTCATGGACAAAGAAGTTTGAGTTGGATGTATACTATGTGAACCATATAGGACTCGCAATGGATGTAAAAGTATTTTTTACAACCATTAAAAAGGTTTTGATGCGTTCTGACATCAATACAACTACAGGAAAAGCCGCTACAATGGATTATTTTAATGGACACAATTAAATACTAAGTTATTTATCATGTATTTATTTGGAGCAAGTGGTCATGGAAAAGTGTTCAAGGAGATTTTAAATACAAACGGTGTAAAGGTTGAAGCATTTGTTGATGATAATATAAATGTGAATGAATGTGGAGGTCGTCCAGTCGTGCATGATGCGGCTGGGCTTTCGCCCATGATTGTGAGCATTGGGGTAAACAAGGTCCGCAAAATGATAGTGGAGAGATTGAAGGCTAACAATTCCGCTATTGAGTTTGCTACAGCAATCCATCCTTCTGCAGTTATCTCTCCTTCAGCAAAGATTGGTAAAGGAACTGTGGTAATGGCTGGAGCTGTTATTAACGCCGACGCTGTAATAGGCAATCATTGTATTGTAAATACAGGAGCAACAGTAGATCATGATTGTGTGATTGAGGATTATTGCCACATTGCACCAGGCGTGCATATAAGCGGTGGTACACATGTAGGCGAAGGTACTTGGGTCGGTGTTGGCTCATCTGTAATACAATGCTTGAATATTGGCAAGAACTGCATGATTGGTGCAGGAAGTGTCGTAGTTAAAGATATACCTGATAATGTGACGGCATTTGGCTGTCCGGCAAAAGTAAAAAGTTTAATATAGATGACAAGAGCTAAACAAGATCTATTAGATCAACTAGCAGATGATGTAGGTAAATGTTCTGATGATTTTGTTGTTTCAAAATGGATTGTAGAGAAAATACCTGCAATTTTCAATGAGAATAAGGAGGAGTTCATTAGAACAAAAATATTCATAGCAAATAAACTTGGAGTTGATGCTTGTTCTATAATATTTGTTGGAAGTAGTTGTACAGGATTTAGTCTAAACCAGAAGAAAGATTTTAAAATTTTTGATGAAGAATCTGATATAGACATAGCTGTGATATCACATCATTATTTTAATATAGCATGGCATTGGATGCGCTCTCAAGATTTAGGACTACTAAAACGAAAAGTGAAGAAGGGCATTATACAGCATCGCAATGGTTATATTTTTGATGGTACTATTGCTACGGATTATTTTCTTACGTATCTTCCTTTTGGAGAAGAATGGAATAAAGTTATAAATGAGTTGGAAAGATTTCCGATGTTTCATGGTAGAGAAGTTCATTTTAGGCTTTATCAAGATCATAAGTCTCTTATTGATTATCATTTGAAGAATGTTAAACGAAATCTCCCCAAACTCCTCGGTATTAATCCTGAAAGTGTATTACTCGTAAATAATTAAATATGGATAAATTTTCAAATATATCATTGAAGAACATAGCATGGTTTAACGATGTAAATCAGAAAGGAAACCTTGATATGTCTCCATCTTATCAAAGAAATGCTGTATGGACAACAAGACAAAAGAGCTATTTAGTAGATTCTATTTTGAATGGGTATCCGATTCCTGAAATATACATACAAGAAGAAGTTGACGATGAAGGACATTCAAAATTTATTATAGTTGATGGGCAACAAAGATTAAGGGCTGTTTTAGAATTTCTCGATAATAAATTTTCACTTAATAAGGATGATAGTCCGTCTTTCAATGGTGCTTTCTTTTCAGATTTGCCAAGTGATTTAAAGAGAATTTTCTTTAGGTATAACTTTATTGTTCGTACAATTCCAGAAATGCCTGAAAATGAAATACGTAATATTTTTAAACGCTTGAATTTAAATGTTGTTTCATTAAATGCTCAAGAAATAAGACGGGCTGCGTATTCTGGTGGTCTTATAAAGTTTGTTTCAAAATTATCAGCAAACCCATTTTGGGGAAACATGCATATCTTTTCAGCTAATGATGTGAAACGATTAAGAGATGAACAATTTATTAGTGAATTATCTTTACTTGCTATTGAGGGAATAACAAATAAAAAAGATCGTCTTGATAATTTTTTCGAAAAAACAGAAGTTGATTTTTCAGAAAAGGATTTGCTAGAAGAAACCTTTCAAATTATTTTCGATACATTAAACCCAATGGCAAGCGAATTGTCTAAAACAAGATGGAGAAACAAGACGGATTTTTATACACTGTTTAGTGTAATATGTGATGTAAGGCAGTATATATATGTTTTACAAAAGAATCAATCAGATATTCTTTCATCATTGGTTGAATTTAGTAAATTAGTAAATGAATGTCTAAAGGTTAATGAAGAATTAGGTGCAAATTTTCCTGAGTATATAAAGAATTATACAAAAGGTGTTCGTGCATCGACGGATTATAAGGCAAGGTTATTAAGAAAAGATTCCTTAAAATATTACTTACAGCAAAAGATAAATGAATTAGCCGTAATGTAAGCTGTCAGTCAAATTGGCAAACTCCTCTGAAGTTCATATTTTACATTGAACAAAAACATAAAATATCTGCTTCAAAAGTAAGCACTCAAATTAGGGCTCAATTTTGAAAGGTGTAACTTTGCTGCCAAATTTTAAACATTGATTTATGTACAGCAGCGAAGATCTGGAGCGATTCTATTTCCAGTACTAGACGGAGGCAATGCCGAAAGGCATCTCCATTGAACAGTTCTGTTCCCGTAATAAAGTGCCTTATAACATATTCTACAAATGGTACAAAGAAAGTGCAAATCGAATACAATCAAGCTTGCTTGAATTGTTGAGGTGCAGCCTTTCTTATCTAAGGATACACGCAACAAGATTGTGGAAGTAAAGGTGGAGGGGCTTCCGAACTCTTCCCCAAAAGATTCGAAGGAGGCCAATCGTTCACCGGAGCAATCCTCTACAGAGACGAAGCCCTCTTGTGTTCGTATCCTTGTGGAGTTGCGAATGACCAACGGATTGCATATCTCCCAGAAGAACCTAAACTATCAGGAGTTGAAGCAACTGATAGAGAAGTTGGAGGGCCTATGCTTAATGTAACAGGATTAAACCGTTTCTATTACCTCCGTGATTTCACCGACATGCGCTGCAAGCATAGCCGTGTGTTATCCATCATACGCGAACAACTTCATCGTGAGCCTGATGATGGCGAAGTGTTCATTGTCATGTCTCCATAGCGGATGATCGAACTGCGACATATCATAGAACAAAAGCAAGAGCTTCTGGCGCGAGAATCAATCTCGCGCCCCGCTCTTGATTATAGCGAAGGTATGACAGCAGAAGAACAAAAACGTTATATCAACTATTTGGCTGAGCGTGTCCGTGAGGCTGATTTAGGTCTTCGTGCCCGTGATGCAGTACTCCAGGATTTTTTGGATAAGCAGAAGGAATATGATGCTCGGTTATCAAAGCTTGATGCCGTGTTGTCAGAACTGTAAGATCTGAAAAATAGCTTGTCTTCCGAGGTGAAGAAGCGCAAGGCCGCCGAACGGAAGGTAGATGACTTGAAGGCAAAATTGAAGTTCTCCAACAAGAATCGCTTTGGTGACAAAATGAGCACTAACGCCTATACAAAGTGCTGTGCCCTAAATAGAGTACTAACATATAGTGAACATTATTTAGAGAAGATAAAAAATGTGAGACATGGATAATTCAGAAAAACTCAAGTCTTCTAGGATTAATAATACATTTCTGCGTGCGATATTAGCTCCACTCGAAACTTTATTATTCCATAAATTAGAACTATTTCTTTGGTTCGCTTTTGTTATTGTTGCAGGTTTGCTTGGTGTCATAATCAATATTATAAAAAGGTGGATATTTGATGGATGGGACTTTTTTGTAGCTTTAGGACCAGATTCAGCTGCTGGGAGTTTTTATACTTTTTCATTGGTAATGATTTCTTCCTTGATATATCCATTATTCTCAAGGTTCATAAAGAGTGAAAAACCAGAATACCGGAAGTTACACATAGTATTTATTACAATACTGATATTCACATTGCTCTTTTGTGGAATTTATTATTCGTTTTCTACTCTCAATCAACCGATAAGGGCATATGAAAGATTACATAATAATGATATGCGTATCGATTATTCACAATCGTTCTTCTTTGTATTAGTTATTATATTTTCCGTCTATTCATTTGGGCTCACATTAATAGGTCAACATGAAGATGAATTACATTTATCGGATGATTATTTGGAAAAAGAACAACATCAAGTAAAAAACTCACCAAGCAATCGTCTTCGTCCATAAGTTCAGCAACTACCCCTGATGGAACTAAAATAACAATATGAATCTATGAATAATATTTTCAATTATATAGAAGTCCAACAACCAATAGGTACATTCTATTTATGTAGTATTCCTGCAACTTTCTTGTTGAAAGTTGTTAAGTCTACACCAAGGAGTGATGATCAGTATGCTGTACAACGTGAGAAGTCACCACAGCGAATAAGAGATATAGGAGCATATTGTTCAGATCCAGATGCTATATTTCCAACACCTATAGTTGTTAGTGTTAATAGTAACGATGTGATTCTTGATGAAGAAAAACATATAATTGTAATACCTACAGATAAGGGGATAATAGGAGATGTTATTGATGGACAACATCGGTTGTGGGGTATAGAAAGTTCAAAACAACCTGAACGGTTTCAACTTCCAGTTGTGTTTATGTTTGATTTAACAATAGCAGAACAAGCTTATATTTTCTCTACCATAAATAGTAATCAACGTAAGGTTGACCCAAGTCTAATATATGATTTGTTTGATGTTTCTGAGAACAGAAGTCCATATAAAACAGTTCATGAGATAGCAAGAGTTATGAACTCTTCAGAATCTTCTCCCTTTTACAATAGGCTCAAAATGCTTGGCAAGAGAACTTCCAATCAAGAAAAGGCGACCCTTTCTCAAGGAACATTTGCAAAGAGTATATTGATGCTCATATCCAAGAAACCTGATGAAGATACTAGAAATCTTAAATTAAAAAAGAATTTGGCAGACGACCCAAGACTACCATTACGTTTTCTTTTTATTGAGGGAAAAGATGATTTATTGGTCAGAATTCTTTCAAATTGTTTTAATGCTTTAAAAGAGGTTTTCCCCGTAGAATGGGAGACGCCAACGAGCAATATATTATGGAAATCAACTGGTTTTAGAGCTGTCATTTACGCTTTGTCAAGTTTGTGTAGAAAAGGGCTTAGAGAACATGTATTAACTAAAGATTTTTTCATTAGGTGTTTTAAGTCTCTTAAAGAAGAGTTGTCTAAAGAGCAATTAAGTCTTACGAGCAAATCCTTTCCTGGAGGAGGAGAACAAAACCAAAAGAAACTTGCAAACATACTCATAAAAAGTATAGCAAATTTAAACCTGTCAGAGTATGATAATAATCTAAAAAAAGAAGTGAGCATACAATCTTTTATTCAAACTATTGATGCTGACCGATATGAACTGTTTGACATATGCCAAGCTCTTGAAAAAGGAACAGAGGCTTATGATACGATAGTAGTTGAAACTGTGAATAATGGTATTAGGCTTATACATCGTTTCTCGGATACATCAATATTTATAGAAGAAAGTCAGCGCAAGCCGTATCTCAAATTTATTGAGAAACAATATATGAATGATGTAGATTATAATTCATGGATTGGGTTTGAAGAAGTATTAGATGAAACCCAATAGGCTTGTAAGCACTCATATAACAAAGCAAGCTTGTTTTTAAAAATGTCGAGCGAAGAATTTTCGTGCCAACGAGAGCAGAGCCAAACTTGTTTGAGCTATGCCGAGTGCAGCCGTAAATCACATGTGTAAGTATTCAGTGAAAGCCGTATTGTACGCCTAGAAAAAGTTTCGCACCTTTGCACCGTGATTTTAAAATGTTCAAATTATGGTACAAGGCAAGAAAGCATTCAACAATATGTGTGATTGGTTGGGGTGGTGTCGTATGGGAGAGAATAAGATGATGATGTCTTCGAGTTCCTTGTCTAAATATGTCGTTTTGATTATGGAAAGGCAAGTTTTTACGAGGAAATTTGTAAGGCTTGGGAAAAAGTGCTAAATTTGCAGAGATAAACTTTGCGTAAGTTTGATATGCTCTATATTGTGAATTTTGACATAAAGGATTCTGCAAGGGTGGAACAGTTTGCTCGGCAGCTCGACGAAGTTGGTGAGACGTTGTTGTTTATGCCCAGATGCTATTTCTTGAAGACGAACGAAAGCGTTTCGGGAATGAGTATTTACAATAAGCTGAAATCTGTTTTGAAAGATGAGGATTTGTTCGTTCTTGCTCCCGTGAAAGTGGCGGATATGAACGGATGGCTTGCAACTAGTTCTGTGACGTGGCTGAGCAATAACAAAAATTATTTTATGACAATTGTTGGGACGAGAAACAATCATATTCAGTCGACGAAGCAATAGCTTTTTCAGGGAAAGTCGTGAATTGATGTGTCAAGTCTGCAGAATATTAAGATTGTGAGTGTTATGCGCCATTGGATGTGCCCGTTCTCTATAAATATTGATAATAAAACTGGCTTAAAGCTGCCGTCAAGAGGTTTGAAACTTATTGGTGTCCGTTTTTATTTATACGATGGGAAGAGTAGAGATGACGAGCGTAAAGCTCGTTGTATTCAAAAATCCTTGTATGGTACAACCAATTGGTTCTATTTTAATAATGGATTTAAAATTGTAGAGGATAAAAATGGAATTGTAGAGATTGAAGTAGACGAGGATGCTTTTGATTCGAATTTTCTTCTATATTCAGATACTGAACATAGTGGAATTAATATAGGTATCAGTGCAATTGTTGGTGCTAATGGAACAGGTAAGAGTACGCTGATAGATACTATTGTTAGATTAGTGAACAATATGTCGGCTGCTATTATTGGTGAAGATTATGTTTATACAAGCGCCCAGCATTTACATTATATTGACAATGTGTTTGCTTCTTTGGCTGTTTATATAAATGATCACATCAAAATATTAACTTGTAAAGGAAGAAGATTGAGTTTGGTGACTTATAATACAGATCCTCGTGTTTTGGATTCTGAATACTCAAAGCAGACACATTCGGTAACAGAATGGTATATTCCGAGCGACGAACAAGTGATACTTGATGGCAATGATTCTGTCGAGGAGCTCTTGAAGCCTAAACCAAAACTAAACCATTTGTTTGAGGAGTGGTTTTATACCTTGGTCAGCAACTATTCTCTTTACGCTTACAATTATAGGGATTATCTCTATGAGATAACGAATGAGAAGCGATTGGAATTATTGAGAAAAGAAAATCCAAGCCATCATGACGAGGAAGACGAGGTTTGGTTGAAGGGTGTGTTTCATAAGAATGATGGGTATCAAACACCAGTGGTTATTCATCCAATGCGTGATAATGGCTATATCAATGCGCAAAAGGAGAACTATTTAGGTAAGCAGAATCTTATATCGCTTTGTTTTGAGCGTAGAGATAAACAAAATGAAGATGGAACGATAAATCATGAATTCTTTCCTTTTCGCATAATAAACCAAACGCATCATATCGTAGCTTTCTATTTTTATGATATATTTCAAAATAAGTATCATACTCTTTATGATTTCTGTCTGGAGAAAAAACATCCTAATAATGATGACGACAATGAAAGAATATTTATCATAGAGAGAGCCATCAGTTTGTTTTGGGAAAACACGATAAGCGTGCAATACGCTAAAGAAGATGTAGCATGGGAGTATTTGCTATATAAGACAATAAAGGTAATTTGGACCTACAAGCATTATGAAGATTTATGGGCATATGCGTTTTCAAAAAACTTTGATGAGGATGTCTTTAAGAAAAGGCTTGTAGAGTTGCTGATGGACGGATCACACAGAACAGCTAAGATTAGAAGGGTTGTTGCGTATCTCAGATTCTGCAAAGATGAGGATTGTTATATAAAGCAAGGTGCCGTTGTAGATGTGGATGCCATATATAAATGGATGGTGACAAAAATTGGTTCTCAGTTATATCCTGCTTACGATTATCATGAGATAAACAAAGATGATTTGCTTCCTCCTCCTTATTATATTGTCACACTGCAACTGGTAGATAATGAGCATTTGCAAAAATACAAGGAGGAAGGCAACCGATGCATGGATATAATTCCATTTGAAGGCTTGAGTTCTGGAGAACGTCAAATAGCCTATACATTAGGGAATATCATCTATCATCTGAGAAATATAGTATCGAATAATGAGGATATGAACTCTAGCATCAGTCATGTCACGACACATAAATATAAATATATAAATGTTATGTTGGATGAAGTAGAGCTTTATTTTCATCCAGATTTGCAGAGACGCTTTATAAGCCTATTGCTTGACTCTATAAAAGGATTGCGATTGTCTTCATCTTTTGGAATAAACATTACTCTAGTCACTCATTCACCATTTGTTCTGAGTGATATACCTAATAGTAACATCTTGTGTATGTCAAGAAAAAATCATGGGGATGCTTTTGATAAGACATTCGCTGCAAATATACACGACCTGTTCAATAATACCTTCATATTACCATATACCATTGGAGAATATGCTCAACGGAAAATTGCTGAGTTGATTTCTGCATATCATAGAGTAAGAGGTATTGTTGGAAAGAATAGCAACTGGAAGGTTTGTGATAAACGTCAGGGATGGCAAAAACAAATGGAATGGTTGAAACTGAAATATATATCCGAGATCATTGGTGACGGTTATCTCAGTGAAGAAACTAAGGATATGTTGGACGAGATAGAAGAATGGTATAACGAAAACCAAGATTTATATGAAACGAATTAAATATCCTCCAAGAGGAACAATGGAATTTGCTAAAATTGTTTCTGATTACAAGAATCTATTTGCCGCATCTCTGCCAAAGATGGAAACTGACTGGAGAAATTGGAAAGTTCGTAACCATGTTACGACTATTAACGAAACAGTTGAAGAACTATTATGTGCGGATGTTGACGTGATAGCTGATGTGTATGAAAGGTTTTTGGCTTTATCCATGTCTGCGACAATGCCAAACCCAAAAGGTACTGGAAAAAAAGTAAGGTCTAAAGAATACAAGGAACTGGATGCCATATTTAAATATACAAAAATGTTTGACAGCGCAATAGCCGATTTCTTTATAGAGAAGGCCGAAGAGTTACATATAACAACTTGCTTCTATTGTGAATTGTCGTACATAAACACTTATAACGTCGTAGGTAGTTCTAAAAGTACAGGTAAGAGGCAGTTTGATATCGACCATTTTCTTCCCAAGACGAAATGTCCCATTATAGGGCTCTCTTTGTTCAATTTTGTCCCATCTTGCCAAATATGTAATTCAAGAATAAAACAAGCGAGGGCATTAGGAGACAAAGTTGTAGAGAAAATAAAATATAACCCCGCTGGCAAGGATTATTGTTTTGATGAAAACGTGCAGATAAGATTGAGGATGAACCGAAAACCGACTACTTCTTTTAGAGCAAAAGGTGACAATTACTTGTATTTCAGATGTGAGAATGGTTTTCGTAAATTCGTAGATTTTTTTCATTTAGAAGAACGGTATGAGTTTCATAAGAAGGAGGCATTAAGATTACTAGAGTTAAGGGCGAAATATCCACAGAGTACGATAAAGCGAATGGCGGCATTGTTGGGAAGGTCTGCAACAGACATTCATGAGGATATTTTTCATAAGAAATATCTTAGTGATAACGATAGGTGTTTCGCAAAGCTAACAAGAGATATTCTGAAATAGATTCCCTGCGAACACTTGATGTGTTAGTGCTCGGCGTAAGCCGTATTGTGCGCCTAGAAAAAGTTTCGTACCTTTGCACCGGAATTTAAAATGTTCAAATTATGGCACAAGGCAAGAAAGCATTCAACAACAGCAAGCCAAAGTTCGCCGAGGTTGTAATCGACGACAGTGAGGCGAAGGAAATGCGTGTGGCGGCGAATGGTCGCCCCTCCCGCAGTCCTTATCTGAAACTGGTCTATCCCAATGGCGTGACGCTCATCCTTCCTGCTGCCACGAGCGTCGAGCAGCTTCGGGCTTATATTGGCAAAACCGTTTTGGCTTATGGCTAGAGTTTGATAGCTGACGGATGATCTGAAGTATTACTTGCAAACATTCGTAGGCACAGCTTGGATACGTTAGGGTATCTTTGTGACGTGTTCCGTAGAATTAAAAAATTACAGCAAAGGGCAAGCTTATGGATCTGCTCGGTCATAAATGGCATCCAGCTACTGTTACCGTTTGGGAGTAAATTGAACTGACCTTGTTCTTAAAAGATAATAATAATTGGCTCACTTTCTGGCTTAACGGTCCTAAAGTGACGGCTTACAGATTTTTAGTTTATGAGACTACGAAAGATAAAAATACAAAACTTCCGCAAACTGAATGATGTCGAGATAAATTTAGGTGATGCAACATTCCTTATTGGTGCTAACAATGCAGGAAAATCAAGCACACTGGATGTCATCGAATATTTGGTTACGGATAAGAAACTTGATAATAGTTGCCGTTCTAGATATTTAGAGGATGGTGAGGAGTTGACCAAAACGGAGGATGTTATTATCGAAGGCTGTTTTGATAATGTAGATGCCACAATTGTAAATCAGCGTGGTTTTAATTCTTCTCGACTTAATAGCTATCTGGATGAGAACGGTAATGAAAAATATTCTTTCAACTATCGTGTGCGTCTTACCGCTGATGGCAAGAACCATCGTGAAATCCAAATGCACCAGCAAAAGTTGAAGGATGAGTTCGTGGTTTGTAAGAAGTGGCAAGATTTTATAGATAGAGGTGTAGATGCTGATGTCTTTTCAGATATTGTAGACTTAAACCATACATTATCGGCAAAGGAAAGAAAAGATTTGGAAGACAACTATCCAATGTTGTTTGAAGTTGAGGAAAGCAACGGGTGGTTTGAGAATCCTGGTGGTATTCCTGGAAATGTTCTTTCTAAACTTCCTCGTTTTTTGAAAATCAAGGCTGATGTCCTTGCCGAGGAGATGGAAACCTCAAAGAATGGAACCTTGCATGATTTGCTAACGTATATGTTTGATGATGTTCGAAAGGGCTCTGAACATTATAAGAAGGCTGTAGAAGAGTTGCAAGAATTAAGTCGGGAGATGGATCCTACTGATGAGCATGGTGCGTTCGGTCAGTTAATGAGAGATCTGAATAAGACAGTTGATGATGTATTTCCTAAGGCTACCATTAATATTGAAACAGATCTTACTAAGGCAGAATCATTAAAACCTATCTTTGGAGTAACGATTAGTAGTAATGTTACAACTGATGTTTCACACCAAGGAACAGGACTTATTCGTTCTGCAGTTTTTGCTCTTCTCCGTTTTGATAAACAGCGCAGAGAGCAAAACTCAGAAACAGACGAGAGAGGACTTATTATTGGTTTCGAAGAACCGGAATTGTTCTTGCATCCTAATGCTGCAGAAAATATGCGGAGGGTAATCTATGAATTGGCCGATTCTAATAGCCAAATTATAGCAACAACTCATTCTCCTTACATGATAGACTTGTCTCAAAAGCCCAAGCAAGTACTGAACAGCTATACATTGGGTACTAATGATTTTACGCATGTAGTAGCGTTTAACCTTTCTGATGCCTTTCAAGAAATCCAAGAAGATGATAAAGTACGAGTCAAGATGATTCAGAAGATAGACGATTATGTGGCACGGGTGTTTTTTGCTCAAAAAGTAATCATTGTTGAAGGTGATACTGAGGATATTGTTTTTAAGCGTACCATAGAAGTGATGCCTGAGGAAGTTAAAAAGGTAGTTAGTTCAGATTATCAAATTATCAAGGCCACAGGAAAAGCGACAATGATCTCATTCATTAGATATTTAAAGGCATTACATGTAAATTTATTTGTTGTTCATGATGAGGATAGCGAAACTTCTGGTGCAGAGGTTATGAACGCTCCGATTTTGGAGGCATTGGGTAATGATTCAACCAAAAGATTAATGATGCATAATTGTGTGGAAGATGAGCTTGGTTATCCAGCACCAAATAAAGATAAACCTTTCACGGCTTATAAATTTGTCAAGAAATGGAATTCCTGGGATGAAGTACCAGAAAATTGGAAAAACAAGATGAGGATTGTCTTTTCTGATTTTGCTGAAAAAATATAAAGGAGGTGGTATGTCAAATCAAACATCAGATGATAATAAGCAAGGTAAGTATTCGGTGAAAGCCGTATTGTGCGCCTAGAAAAAGTTTCGCACCTTTGCACCGTGATTTTAAAATGTTCAAATTATGGTACAAGGCAAGAAAGCATACAGATAAGGGAAAAATATCCAATAACATCAAAACATGAACAAAGACGCATTCGATTTCATCTACAACGCTGAAGCTGATTGTTACGATTTGGTTGTAGATAAGAAAATACAGAAAGTCGTAGAAGAGCTGAAGGCATTGCCTCATGACGTACTAATCCGCTATCTGACCTATTGGTCGGAGGCCATAGACGGACGCAAATATGTAGTGGAGAGTGACTTCCCGCATGACGAATGGTACGCGGTCAGTTGTGACTATGCAGCCAGCGAGACGGATGAAGAACGGTATAGGCATGCCAAGTATATGGCAGAGAGTCTTGGACACATGCTGCAGGACATCAAGTGTTATCATCCCAACAAGTATCCTGCTGCTATGCGCACGGTGAAGTCGTGGAAGAAGTACAGTTTTATAGGGTTCAATCCTACTATGCGTGAGGAGATTGACAAGGTTTGGATAGAACCGGACACGTGGAGTGATGGCAAGAAGGCTGCTTTGGCATATAGTCCATTGCTTCAAGTCTTTATGAAGCTACATGAAGAGGGCAAACTAGAAGAAGCGGCGGGAAATGCTTTCTATCTTCTTGAACGGCTTGCAAGGCTGTGCTGCAAGAATCCTGATTACTTTGGACCGGACAGAGAGTGCCATTGTTCGTTTTATGAGTTTCTGTTGGAGGCCGTGTGTCATGTTTTGACGCTCGTTATGATAGACAAGCGTACGGAGCAACAATACAATCACGCTATGGTTTGGCATATTGGCACAATCAATATGCTGTATGGGCAAATCTTTCAGTCTTCATATACATGTTTTGAGGACTTTCTATATGGGGATACTGAGCGGGACACGTTTGCTTTAGCGTACGACTGTCTGGTGGGTGGACTATAGACAAAAACTGACGAGTAAGTTTTCGGTGAAAGCCGTTTGGCTCGACAGAAAAAAGCTTGCGTCTTTGTGCCGAATTTCAAATAATTCTTCTAAAGGAGTTTTTTCTCTGATTTTATTTGTATCTTTGCATAAAACTTAGACGTCATGCAGACAATAGAAATACGAAATATTGGACCTTTGGTGGAAACGGGAAATGTTCCAGTTTCTCAAGTTATGTTGTTGATCGGCGAGCAGAGCACTGGAAAGAGTACTTTCATGAAGATTCTGTGTTTTTGCTGCTGGCTCGAAAAGCAGGTGATGATAGGTGGGGAGGGGATCGTTTCTAAGTACACGCATTATTATCGCTTTTGGAATGAACTGAAGAAATTTCATCATCTCAATGACGACTTTCTGTCGGATAGCAGCTATATAAAATATGATGGCCCTGCTATCCAGATAGAGATGGACGGAAAGAAGCGGAATGCGAAGATAGTAAGAAAGGCCAACTTTGCGGAAAACAAGCACAATCTAAAAATCAGTTTCTTGCCTTCGGAACGCAATTTGTTGTCGTCTATCCAGAATATCGAGAATTTGTACAGGTCAAAGGAGGTTGATGTGTTGTTCAATTATATTTTGGAATGGGGGGAGGCACGGGCGCAGTTTGATGCTGCGCATCCGCTCAACTTGGTTTTTGTTGACAGAATGAAGTATCACTTTGATGCCAAGAACGGTGATGTTTTGACTCTTGCCGATGGCCGCTCAAAAATCAAGCCGTATTATGCTTCGAGTGGTGTGCAGTCGGCTTTGCCTATACAGGTGCTGGCTACTTATCTTGCGGCTGAGGTGGGAACTGTGGCCAAAAAGAGTCCTGCAGAGTATTTGAAGCAATTTGACAATTTGGATCCTAAAAATGTAAAGGCTCTGCTCACGGAATGGAATAATTTCCAGAATCGGTCATCTTACCAGTCGTTTTACATGTTTGTTGAAGAGTTGGAGCAGAACTTGTTTCCAAAGGCTCAGTTTGAGCTTGTCAAGCTGTTGGTGGGCCTCTTAAAGCAGATGGAAAAGAAACCTACGGGATATAAGAGTACTGTGTTTTTGACAACGCACAGTCCGTACGTCTTGACGGCTTTGAATGTTATGATGTTGGCTTCGGTGGCTTATGGCAAATCTCCTGAGAGGGTCAGGGAGTTGGGGCTTGAGGAATATGTTCTTCCCTATGGCTCTTACTCGGCATATTGCATTAAGGACGGTCGTTTTGAGAGCATTGTCGATGAGGAGTATGATTTTATAAAGGGTGATTTCTTGGACTCTGTCTCGGAAATGGTGGATAGTTATACTTTTGAATTAAACTCAATCGTCTATGGAGGCGTGGAAGGATGAGTTGCGCACTTTGACCTCAATGATCTTTATCCCCAACCGAGTGGCGGCGTAGCGCAGAGCGATACTGCGATGGGGAACTATTCAATTCTTTTTTTTGATCCTTGGTGTTTTCCGCCAAGTCGGTATGTCATCCTTGCAGCATGTGGGGGGTGGCTATGGTGGCGTGATGGTATGGGGCTGAGGACGCATTGTATTGAATCATCATTTGTACTAAAAATATTATTTCAACTATGGAAAGAAAAACGATTTATCTTTGTCTTGCCCACATGAGTGAGGCGGGTTTGGAACAGAAATATGTAAAGGAGGCGTTTGACACCAACTGGGTGGTGCCGATGGGGCCGAACGTGAATGCTTTCGAGGCGGACCTGGAGGCGTTTGTCAACAGCGGGAAGGATGGCGCCGCGGATCTGGACAGAAAGGTGGTGTGTCTCTCGGCTGGCACGGCTGCTGTCCACCTGGCGCTGATAGGCTGTGGTGGTGTGAAGGCTGGCGACGAGGTGCTGGTGCAGAGTTTCACGTTCTGTGCTTCTTCCCATCCGATCACGTATCTCGGGGCCAAGCCGGTCTTTGTGGGTTCGGAGGAGGAGACGTGGAACATGGATCCGGCCTTGCTGGAGCGGGCAATCCTTGATCGTAAGGAGAAGACGGGCCGCCTGCCGAAGGCGATTGTGCCCGTGGCACTCTATGGCATGCCTTACCGTATCGACGAGATCATGGCGATAGCGGAGAAGTATGGCATCCCCGTGGTGGAGGATGCTGCCGAGGGTATGGGATCGCGCTTCGACGGTCGGGTGCTGGGCACGTTTGGCCGCTATGGTGTGCTCTCGTTCAACGGCAACAAGATGATTACTACCTCGGGTGGCGGCGCGCTGGTCTGTCGCAATGCGGAGGAGGCCAACGAGGTGATGTGGTATGCCACGCAGGCGCGGGATGCTTATCCTTACTACCAGCATACGGCGATCGGCTACAACTATCGCATGTCGAACGTCTGTGCGGGAATTGGCCGTGGACAGATGACGGTGCTGGACGACCATATTGCTCACCACAAGCATGTACAGGGACTCTACGAGGAGCTGCTGGCGGAGGTGCCGGGCGTGCATGTTCATCGGCAGCCGGCGGATCCTCGCTATGACGCCAACTTCTGGCTTTGTGCTGCGACGCTGGACGAGGACGTGAGGATCCAGGGGCAGGAGAATGCTTACAAGGAGGTGGTGAAGACGGCCGTGGGTGGTGCCGCGGGTGTGATCCATGCGGTGGACACGGCTGTGACGGACTGCCAGCCCAATGACAATATCGAGGCGCTGCGCGTGTTTATGCTCTCGAAGCGGGTGGAGTGTCGCCCGCTGTGGAAGCCAATGCATAAGCAGCCGGTCTATGCGGGTGCGCCGGTCTATACCAACGGTATCGAGGAGCAGCTCTTCAAGGTGGGCTTCTGTCTGCCTGCGGGTCCCTGTGTGACGGACGATGACGTCCGCTATATCGTGGACTGCATCAAAGAGGCGATCGTATGAAAGGCGTGAGTTGATGAATTGTTGTGGAAGGTTAAATTGAGTAACTTTCTTGCTCAAATATTTGTGAGAATAGAATCTTTTGCACTATCTTTGCATAAGATAACTATTAAGCAGGATTGTTATGGACCAGTTAGCAACAATGAATCAAGCACAATTGCAAATACTCGATATGTTGTCGTTTATCAAGACGCCTGAGGCTTTGCAAGATTTGAACAAGGTGATCTCTGATTATTTTGTTCAGAAGGCTGATGCTGAATTAGATAGAATGTGGAATGAGGGAACCTTGAATGAAGAACGGATTGAGAGTTTTCGTCATCTCCATGAGCGTACTCCATACAATAAGCCAACTTTGTAATCTTTAGATTATGAATATTGTGCTGGATACAAATTGTTTGATTATTTCAATTGCCCCAAAAAGTCCTTACCGCAAGGTGTGGGATGCTTTTCTTAGAGGCGATTATAATCTTTGTGTATCCAATGAAATTATAGAGGAGTATTCTGAAGTTTTATCCCGCAACATTTCCCCTCAGGTTTCTGAGGCTATTGTTTATGCTATATTGAGTAGGCCCAATGTGATTCGTAAAGATCCTCATTTCTCTTTTGGGTTGATTGAGGCTGATAAAGATGACAATAAGTTTGTAGATTGTGCCATAGTTGCAAATGCAAAGTGTATTGTTTCTGAGGATAAGCATTTCAGGGTTTTGAAAAACATTTCTTTTCCGAAAGTGGAAGTGTTAGGCATAGAAGAGTTTAATTGTTATCTGGAGAAATGGGTATAGGCTCTTGTGCGATCCGCCAGCATGGTGGATGGTGGGGTTTATGCTTGTCACGCTTTGAGGTAATCTTCTTTTGATTTCGAGGCTTGGACTTGGAATGGCATGAGTACATGGATTTTATGCTGAAGGATAATTGTACAGCATAAAATCCATGGCGGGTTGGTTTACACTCGATCTGAGGTCGTGATTTTTATTATTTGCGAAACGGCATAGAGGGGGATGACGCTGACATTGCGGGCGGTATCTCCGTCTTCTTTGTCGGTGTGGCTGAACGATCCGAAATTTTCTAATGAGCAGCGAATGGCTTCCGTGAGGTGCTTTTCGCGCATGAACGACCATAGGCTTTTCATGCCGCCTTGGCTTCCTGCCTTGACTTCGATGGGTAGGATCTGAAGGTGGGATGGTAGCAGATAGTCGATCTCTGCTAATGAGTTTTTGGACAGGCGCACCCAATAGTATAATTCATGGCGCAGGTTGGGGGTCATATAGTGAAGCATTTCCAACCCTACGACAAGCTCTGCTATGGTGCCCTTGTTGACAAGGTCGGCTGCCGTGGAGGTAAGGATCTGAGTGGCAAGCGTGGTCGTGTCTCCTGTCGTAATGCCCAAGAGGCGCAACATAAGGCCACAGTCGAAAAATAGGATCTTGCGATAGGAATGGTCTGCCTCGCTACCTAATGGAAGTCCGTTGGCGCTGGTATGGGTGACGGGAATGAGCAGTCCTGCGAGAATGAGAAGGTCGAGGGCGTTCTTGACCTCGATGTTCTTATAGTCGCCGACCTTGCTATAGACAAACTTTTTTGTGGCTTGTATGGCTGCGCTACGCAAGATGTTGCGAAGTAGATTGACGTCGGCTTTTTTCTTGTATTTTGGAAAGTCGTCCTCATAGCTCACAAGGATATCGTCTTGTACTTCCTGGCAAAGAAGGTAGTTGTGGGTCTCAACCCATTTGGCAACACACTCGGGCATTCCTCCTACAAGCATGTATGTGCGAAGCAGATTGACCAACCTCTCGTGCAAGGGGTCTGGAAGAGGGGATAGGGCAGAGGCTCCATTGCGGGCTTCGAGTAGCAGGTCTTCTTTGTTGGCAAGCAGAAACTCGTCGAAGGTCATTGGGTACATGAACATAGAATGGATTCTGCCTACCCCAAATGTCGGCAGTTCGGCAAGAGCGAACTCCAAGAGGGAGCCTGCTGCAATCACATGAAGTTTGGGCAGGTTCTCTTTGAAAAAGCGCAAGGACATGATAGCCTCGGGACACTCCTGTATCTCATCCATAAAGAGGAGCGTCTCGCCTTCTTCTATCCTTGACCCCGACAGGGCAGCAATCTGCATGACGATACGACTGACGTTGAGGTCGGGCTTGAAGATGGCTTTGTATTGTGGCTCCATCTCAAAATTGATCTCTACGTAGTTTTTGAATTGCTGGCCCAAATGACGCACAGCAGAGGACTTGCCCACCTGTCGTGCTCCTCGAAGTAGAATAGGTTTGCGCGTGTCGCGAGAAGCCCATTCTGATAAATAGTGGTCTATGATTCTCTTGTAGTACATGGTGATGCGTAATTACTTGTATTTCAGGTGCAAAGGTAGTGAAAAGAAATTATCCAAACAAATAATTGGTCGAAAATCGCAATTTTCCAAAGAAATAATTGGCTGGAAATCGCAATTTTCCAAAGAAATAAATCGTAGGGGATGTTTGTGCTAAAGCAGAATGGTATGAAGGAGAGGCAGCTTTACGATTATCAGCTTGATATGAAACGGCGGGTGGGTGAGGCCTTTGGGTCGCACCGATCCGTGATGGTTCAGATGCCGACGGGTACGGGAAAGACGTGCGTGCTGGTGGCGTGTGTGCGTGCGTGGTTGTCGCAGAACGAGGGGACGGTGTGGATCGTGGTGCACCGCAGGGAACTGGTGGAACAGATCGTCGGGACGCTGCAGGAGGAGGATCTCGTGGGCGACCGGGTACGGGTCTTTTCCATCCAGTGGTTGTCTCGGCACGAGGGGGAACTGGCGGAGAGACCGGGCCTGCTGGTGATCGATGAGGCCCACCATGCCGTGGC
>ULRV01056551.1_pt1 | contig 26711 bp, 29 predicted proteins | sample 1955791 | NCBI WGS metagenome assembly ULRV01 (sample SAMEA4835692, study PRJEB28245) | human gut metagenome | biome: gut microbiome; material: fecal sample | place: Denmark | collected 2008 | reverse complement strand
CAATCGATGATGTTTCCTAGAACGGAACTTCTTCATCATCTAACAAAACATCCGCATTAGCTTCCGGAGATGATTCCATTTCTCCAAATGTTAAAATATCACCATCTTGATTAGCAGAATTTGAAGGAGCCTGAGATGCTCCACCCATCAATTCGATAGTTGAAGCTTCAATCTCAAAAACTTTCTTATCTGTACCGTCATCCATTTTGCTAACACCACATTGCAATCTTCCTTCAACCAAAACTTTTTGATTTTTTGAAAGACCAGCAACAACAGATTCTAGAGCTTGTCTTTTTGAGATAACTCTAATCAATGTTTCATCTTGAGTTCCAATATTCAAAACAAATGATGAAACAGCAACGTTATTTGCTGTAAAACCTGTTTTTGGTGCTTTATAAACTATACCTGTAACTACTGCTTTTGCTAATGTCATTTTTTGTTATTCCTTTACATTCAAAATTCCAAACACATCGTTCGGAATGACACGTCTGACTAAACTGAAGCCTTTTCAGAAACTTCTAAGAACATAGTTCTCAAAATATTGTCATTCAATCTTAATTGTCTTTTGAATTCTGCAACTTTATCAGCAGGTAAAGCTAAAACTGTTGTAGAGAAATAACCATCTCTGAAATTTTGAATTTCATAAGCTAATTTTTTTCTACCTACTTTATCAGTTGATTCTACTGAACCACCAAAATCAGAAACAACAGAACCAATTTTTTCGATTAGTTTATCAACTTCTTCTACATCTAAATTTGGCTTGAAGATTGCCATTAATTCGTATTTTCTCATGTAATTTATCTCCTTTTACTATTTTTCATACTGAATATATCCTAATAATATCATAAAAACATAAAATTTTACAATATATAGTCTGCCGTAAAGCTATAATTAGCAGGACCGATTAAGAAAATATCTGCATTCGGATTATCTTTAGAACCGCTCCACTCAACATTTACAGCTCCTCCAAGCAAGTTAACTTTGACAGAGTTTTCTGTTAAGTTATTTAAAACACCCGCTACAACACTTGCACAAGCCCCAGTTCCACAAGCTAAAGTTATTCCGCAACCTCTTTCAAAAACTCTCATTTCTATCTCTTTTTCAGAAATAACTTTTACAAATTCAGTGTTCGTTTTTTCAGGGAAAAATGGATGAACTTCCATATCTGGACCATATGTTTTTGCCATACAAAGAGTGTCCTCATCAGTAAAAATTACACAATGTGGATTTCCCATTGAAACAGGGGTAATATGAAATTCTTTATCTTTCACATGGACAATCTTTTCCCCTTTGAACGGAATTTTTGATTCTTCTAATATAGGAGTTCCCATATTCACTTTAACATTGCCATTGTCTAAAATTTGAGGTTTTATAACTCCCGCAAGAGTTTTTACACTAAAAGATTTTGATGAAACAAGTTTTTTATCGTAAACATACTTTGCAAAACATCTCATCCCATTTCCACACATCTGAGCCGTTGAACCATCAGAATTATAAAAATACCACGCAATATCAGTTTCGCCATTTGGCTTTGTATCTGGAATAATCATTCCGTCTGCACCAACACCAAAATTTCTGTCGCATATTTTTTTTGCAAGCTCAGACATTGTTAAGCCAGATTTTTCAAACTCTGAATAATCTAGCACAACAAAATCATTTCCACAGCCTTGCATTTTTGTTATCTTAATTGTTTTCATATAAATTACCTCTCTTTTGGGCAAATTATACAATAACAACAAAGTAAGTGCAATCTATGCCTTCAACGTCATTGGTTGATAAACGTGCTGTTCTGGCTGTTTTAGAGGTTTATCCCAGTATTTATAAGCTTTTTCAGTTAACATTTGACCAATTGTAGATGAACCAATTGAACCACCAATAAATATCAAACCTTTAATTACAGGTTTCCATTTATTTGATACTGGAAGCTTTTCAATAATTGGATTCAAATTCTTTTTCATCCAACCTTCACCTAAGAACATACCTGCAATACAACCTGCCTCAGAGAATAGCGTTTTCTTTCGCTCTTCTTTCTTTGCAGTAAGAACATTATAGCCACTTGAAACAACAATCAAAGGATTAATGTTATTACTAACAAATTTTACACCTTTTGAAACTCCCTTAAATACTGAATCACTTTCTGCAACTTTTTTAACAACGTTAACGCCTCTTTTAAGAAATGAATTATATTCCGCTCCTGCTTTTATTGCATTAACAGTTTGACCTACGGCAACGGGTAACCTGCCTAAGTCGCCAGAGGTTGTTTTATCGACATTTCTTATTGCAAATCCAACTGTTGCTACATCACTAAAAGACATAAAACGCGTTAACCTTTCACACTACTATACCTTACATTTATATAAAGTATTTTTAGAATGTGAAATTGCACAAGAGGGAAATATCTTTACATTTGTTAAAAAAATTATGAATTGCAGACAGCAGAAGCAATCTGAGAGGCTGAAATTTTTAAACAACTTAATTTTTCACAAGTTGTTTGACGTCTTGCCCACAAACATGGTTTCAATTCACAATTATCATTTGCCATTATCGGAACAACATTGTCATTTTTAGGAATCAAAGCTTCAACATCAGTAGGTCCAAAAATAACATACGTTTTAGTATGTAACGCAACCGCCACATGTAAAGGAGCAGAATCTGAACATAAAAACTTTTCAGCTGAAGAAATCAATTCAGCCAAATCTCTTAAATTCTTCGTTGTACCATACAAATTTTCAAAATTTTGGGTACGAACATTCTGCATAATTGTTTCTATACACTCTTTATCATCTGGGCCACCGACAAGTCGGACTTTTTTACCCTCTGCAACTAACAGATCTATAACTTTTGCCCATACTTCTGGCGTAATTGTTTTTATACAACCTTTTTGAACACTCAATTTGCTAACTCCAGGGTGAATCAATACAGAATTAGCTATTTTTTCCTTTGGCTGAACATTTATTTCTGGAAGTTCAGTGTCAAAATCAGTTATATTTCTAATTAAGTCATGGTACATTTTACAGGCATATTGTTTTTTGTTCAATCGCATTGCATGAGTTAATAAAATTCTGCTCAAAAATCCTGTATCATACCCACAGCGAACCTTTATTCCTGTTAAGAAAAGAAGAATACTTATAAGTTTATTCCCTCCAGATGACAATACCAAATCATAATGACCAGCCCAAGCAGCCCTCAACAATTTAAACATCTCGAGGTACTTATTCTTTCCTTTTACATCAATTAAAATTAAATTATCAATAACATCAGTTAAATCTTTAACGCCCTTGCTACGAGGTTCAAGAGCTAATGTAATTTCTGAATTTGGATATTGTTTCTTTAGCGAAATCAAAGTAGGCAAGAAAAATATTTCATCACCGATTCCACCAAAATTTATTGCTAATATTTTCTTCTTTTCGTCCATGATTTTATTATACTTCAAAAATTTTCAAAGCTCTTGGTAAAATTCCTAAACAATACGAAATACAAATGCCATAATTTGTTATTGGAACATTATTTTCTGACGCCAACAAAATTCGAGATAGAACTTCTCGCCTATTAGTCATACACGCTCCGCAATGAATAATCAATTTATATTTTGAAATATCTGGGAAATCGTGACCTGCAATATTATCAATAATTAAGTTTTTGCCTGTTTTTTTACGCAACAAATTTGGAATTTTAACACGCCCAATATCATCTTCAATTGCATGATGAGTACAGCTTTCTAGTATCAAAACTCTATCACCATCTTGCAATTTTTCGATAGCCTTAGCACCTTGTGAAAAAGTATTTAAATCACCTTTCAAACGAGCAAAAAGGATAGAAAAAGAAGTTAGAGGAATATTCTCAGGAACAATTTCCGATACATTTTTGAAAGCTTGAGAATCTGTAACAACCAAACTTGGAGCAAATTTTAAATTATCGATAGCAGATTTAAGCTCTGATTCTTTCACAACAACACTTACACAATTATTATCAAGTAAATCACGTAAAGTTTGAACTTGTGGCAAAATTATTCGACCCTTTGGAGCTTCCTTATCAATAGGGATAACAAGGATAACCGTACTTCCTTGAGGTATTAAATCCCCAACAATTTTGGGAGGATTTACAAAATCTTCTGGCAACAATTTAACCAATAATTCCTTAATCTTGAAAACAATCAAATCATCTGTTTTTACAGAAGATAGTAAAATATGTTTTGTATAATTCTTTAAATCCTCAATAATAGAATCAGAAGGATATTTTTCATCCGTTTTATTTATAAAAATCATAAAAGGAATTTTTAATTCATTAAATTTTTCAATCAAATTTCTCTCATAATCATCAATTCCATTATAATCACAAACAACAATTGCTACATCAGTTCTATTTATAATTTTCATTGTTTTTTCGATACGTTCAGAAGATAATGCGGTAGAATCATTTATCCCCGCAGTATCCAGAAAATTTACAGGTCCAATCGGTAAAAGTTCCATTGTTTTTTCAACAACATCAGTCGTGGTGCCTGCAATATTAGAAACGATTGAAACATCTTGATTTGTTATTCTATTAAGTAATGAAGATTTTCCTACATTTGTTTTCCCGAAAATTCCAATATGTAAACGCATTGATTTTAATGTTTTCATAAAAATAACAACCTCCAGATACTAAAAAAGACCAGCCTTATTAAAGACTGGTCTTTAAAGCTTTTTCAGATTAACCTCTGATTCCTAACTTTTTAATCAATTCTCTGTATTCATCAAGGTTTTGAGATTTAACATAAGCTAATAATCTCTTTCTTTTACCTACCATCATCAAAAGACCTCTTTTTGTTGCGAAATCTTTTTTGTTAGATTTTAGGTGTTCTGTTAATTCGCTGATTTTTTGAGTCATCATTGCGATTTGAACTGCAGCAGAACCAGTATCTTTTTCGTTCTTACCGTAAGCCTTAACAATTTCAGATTTGTTTTTTAAATTAATTGACATTTTAGTTATTCCTTTTCTTGTTGAGTGATTATTGGCGTAAGCACTCTACAAGGGTAATAATAATATGTAGAAGAAAAAAAATCAAGTCTTTGTATCAGATTTTGAACCATTATTATAAATAAGCATTATGAATGAATTTGAAACGGACATTTTGTACAATGAGCTTTCGGATGAAGAACAAGATTATCCTCTAAGTCATACATTCTTGCAATTCTTGTATCAAGAGGAGCTCCACAACGAGGACATTTCAAACCTCCAGCGCCATTCAATATTAATTGTTTCAAACTTTCAATAATCTCTGGAGAAACAATATCACTCGCAATATCTTTTTCTAATTTTTTAATCTCTGACGGTTCACATTTTAAGACTTTTGCAAGAGCTTGACGCACCGTTACAGGTAAAAACAACTCTTTTCCTGCCTCTACCTCTTCAACATCCTCTAGCGGAATGTTTGCAGCAATAGCCAACCCTTTTTGTGTTAAACCTAATTCGTTTCTTTTATTTTGAATAAATCTTGCTAATGTTTGCATGGCAAAATAATAGCATAAATATAAAATACTTTTTAGAGTAAAAAGTGTAATATAAGAATTATTAAGAAATGTAACAACAGAATATTTAACGTAAACTCAATAGAATTAAGTATTCCCGCCTTCGGGTATATATTTTATATAAATAAAAAGGCAATTCTTGAAAAGCAAAATTGTTTATATAAGTACGGGGAACGAAAAATAAAGAAACGGGGAAAATTATGTTGCACGCTACTAATAATACATTTGCGAACATTCCATATTATGGTTGCTTACCAATGATGCAAACTAATTTCGGTGGAGATTTACAATTATGTACAATTGAACCATACGCTGGTTACAATATTGGTTATAATCTTAACCCTGTAGCTCAACAAACATGGGGCGGAAGCATTTTCAATCCAGGAGCAGCAACATGCTATGCAGCTAACCCATTTAGTAATGGAGGATGTTCATCTACTCCTGTTTCTTCTGGAATCCCAACACCAGGAACTCAAGGATTCAATGATGCAGTTCGTAGAGGAGCTTCTCAAATAGTTGGAAATGTTTTAAACACAATGACAAGTCAAAACTTGAATCGTTGTTTGGCTAACATTCAACAAGCAAAAACAGCTTTAGAAGCTCAATTGACTAATACAAATATCACTGATGAGCAAAAGAAACAAGTTAACGATATGTTAGATAAAGTTAAAGCTCAAGAAGAAGAATTGAAAAAAATCGCAGAATCTTCTGATCTTGACCCAAAAACAGCATACGAAAAAGTTGGAGAACAAGAAAAAGCTTTAAGACAAATTTTAGTTGACACATCTAAATTGATTAAAGATATTAACACTCCAGCTTCTTCATCAACAGGCGAAACAACTACAACTTCTACTGGCGAAACAACTACTGCTGGTGAAACTACAACAACAGCAACATCAGGAACTGCTGCTACTCATTCAGCAACAACTCCAGAAGGTTCAACTACTGAAGAAACAGGGGATCCAGAAGTTGATGAAAATGGCGAAATCAAAAACCCTGCTAATAATGTAGATGTCTTTGGTTGGATTCAAAAGTTCTATGATGCGACATACGGTGGATGGTCAACTGATAACGACACATTCAATGCAGTATGTGATGGAATAAATAAAGATACTGTAATGCCACTGATGGTTTCTTGGAACGCAAACAAATCTAAAGAAAAAGGTGAATCATTTATGGATGCCTTCTTATGGGATGCTGATAGAGATCAAAAAATAAAATACGGTAAACAAATTTCGACTGCATTACGCCAAAAAGCAATGGAATTAGGTATTGCTCAAGACCCTGCTCTTCAAGAAGCATTTTCTAAAATTGACCATGAAATGAACTCTTTATTCTGGGTTGATAATGATAAAGCAAGCGAAGGCTATAACAAAGCTATCGAAATTATCGCAAAGAAAATGGGTGGCGAATATGCTAAATACGCAACTCCAAATAAAAAATCATAATTAAAATATCATAATCGCATAAAAATCTCTTTATTCCTCAATATGAGAAATGTGAATAAATATCCTAAAGGTTAGTAAAGTAGTGTAGAAATCGTGTCCTGCAAAAAATTGCAGGACTTTTTTTTACAAAAAACCAGTCCACTCAAAAAGCAGACTGGTAATTTTTATATAATCAATTAGTGTAAAAACCTAAAATAAATATAAACCGTTGATATTGTTAAAGATATTGCAACAACTCCAACTCCATATTTCAAAAATCTCATAAATGAAATAGGATGTCCTGATTTTGCAGCATTTCCCGACACAATAACGTTTGCAGCAGCACCAATTATTGTCATATTTCCACCAAGACAAGCACCCAAAGACAACGCCCACCACAAAGGATAAGCATAAGTTGCACCCATAGTCTTTTCAATTTCAACAAGCATAGGAGCCATTGTCGCCGTATATGGAATATTATCAATAATTCCAGAGATTACGCCAGAAGCCCAAAGAATTATCATTGAAGTTGCAGCCTGAGAACCTTGTGTAACTTTCAAAATCCACTCTGCCATTAGTTTTATACCGCCAGAAGCTTCTAAGCCTCCAATAATTATAAATAAACCAATAAAGAAAAATATTGTGTTCCACTCAACATCTTGCAATATTTCATTAGGCTTTTCAAAAATCAACAAGATACTTGCACCTAACATAGCAACTACGCAAGTTTCAATATGAGTGACATCGTGTAACATAAATCCTAAAATTACCAATGCCAAAATTAGGGTTGAACGAATCATCAAAGCTTTATCTGTAATTGTATGAGAATTATCGATTTTCGCAACTTCATCCATCTTATCTTGCGATGCGTGAAGTTTCTTTCTGAAAATAAATGCCAAAACCGTAAGAATAACACACATAATAACCAAAATTACGGGAGTTAACTCTTTTATAAAATCAATGAAAGACAACCCTCCAGCACTACCAATAATAATGTTTGGCGGATCACCAATTAATGTTGCTGTTCCCCCGATATTAGATGAAAAAATTTCAGTTAATAAAAATGGAATTGGATCAATATCAAGCTTTTTAGCAATTGCAAAAGTAATTGGCATAATCAAAATTACAGTTGTAACGTTATCCAAAAAAGCACTTGTTACAGCAGTGAACAAACCTAAAGCACAAAGAACCTTTACAGGATGACCTTTTGTAAATTTTAAAAGCTCATTTGCAATCCAATTAAAAACCCCGCTTCTTGTAGTAATGGACACAATTACCATCATTGAAACAAGTAAAAAGATTACATTAAAATCAATAAAATTGATAAAATAATGAGGATTTATACCATCTCCCAACGCTTTTGTTTGGCTAACCAACCCCAACACAATAGTTAAAGCTCCACCAAGCAATGCAATTGTAACTTTTGGAATTCTCTCTAGTGCAATAAAAATATACGCAAGTATCAACAAACTTGCAGAAACTAAAACACTATGAGAAGAAATAAAAGAGCTTATCATGCACTACCTCCCCGTCTAATCGCTAATATAAGCCTTTTGAGAAAATAAATTTCTTCACAACTATTTTAGCATTATACGCTAATAATGCAACAATATTTTTGTTTATACATATAATTTATGTGCAAATCGCATTCTCTCATAATGAGCAGAGCTAAGTTTACACTTAGAGATGAAAACAAACACAAAACAAAAAAGACGAATAGAATATATTCGTCTTTTTGTTTTTGAATTTTTTATAAAATTATTAACCTTCAACAGCCATGTGTTTTGGTTGACCTTTCTTTTCTTCCCAGAAGTCAACTAACATTGAACAGAAGAAGATACTAGAATAAGTACCAACAACTACACCAATCATCATTGCTAGAACGAAATCTTTAGTTGTAACACCACCAAAGAAGTACAATGCTGCTAGAGTGATGAATGCTGTTAATGAAGTGTTTACACTTCTTGTTAAAGTTTGGTTAACAGAAGCATCAACGATTTCTCCAAATGTCATTTTCTTACCATAATATCTTAAGTTCTCTCTGATACGGTCGAAAGTTACGATTGTATCGTTGATTGAGAAACCAATCAATGTTAGAATTGCGGTTAAGAACAACCCGTCAATTTGCACGTTACAGAAAATACCAAGGATTGAGAACACTCCCATTACAAATAATACGTCGTGTACCAAACCTAAAATTGCTGCAATTGCGTACTCTAACTTAAATCTAAATGAAATATAAACAATCATACCAACAATTGCTAATAACAATGCAATGATAGACATTTTGAATAATTCATTTCCAAGAGTTGGACCAACTGATGAAACTTGAACAAGTTCTGCATTTTTGTATTCTTTTTTGATTGTTGTTGAGATTTGGTTAGATAAATCTGAACCTTCATCAATGAATTTTGTTCTGATAGAAATAATAGATTTAATATTATTATTTTCTGTTGTTGGGTTAACATTCAATACTTGTAGGTATGTGTTTGTAACCCCAATATTATCAAGGTCTTCTCTTGTTTTTGCAAGGTCATCGCTTGAAACTGCTTCTGGAACACCATATTGAAGAATTGTTCCACCTGTATAATCAATACCAACCTTCACTGGAGAGTGAGTTGGGTATGTAATCATTGAATATATCATTGCTATAATTCCTGGAATTAATAGCAACGCAGAGAGACACATCCATAGTACTCTGTATTTAACTACGTGTACTCCATTTTTCTTGAAATTAAACATTTTATATTTACCTCATACTTTCTTAGTCTAAAATACCAAAACGAGCTTTTTCACGTTTTGTTTCTGTAACTTCATAACCCTTACCGATTTCATTTTTAGATAAACCGAACAATGCAGGGTATTTTAATTCTCCAGTACCGAAGATTAAGTGCATGAAGTTTTTAGTAACTGTAATTGCTGTAAACATTGAAACAAGAACACCTATTGCAAGTGTTAAAGCAAAACCCTTAACAACGCTTGTACCTAAGAAATACAAGATTACACAGGTAATGATTGTTGTCATATTTGAATCGAAGATACTTGTAAATGCTCTGTCAAAACCAGTGTTAATTGCAGTGAACAAGTTTCTTCCAGCTTTCAATTCTTCTTTTGTTCTTTCAAAAATCAAGATGTTAGCATCAACTGCCATACCTACTGATAGGATGAAACCAGCGATACCTGCAAGGGTTAATGTTACAGGGATAGCTTTGAATAATGCAAACAAGATTAATCCATAAACAATAAGAGCAATGTCAGCAATCGCTCCAGGAAGTCTGTAAGCATATATCATAAATAGCATTACAAATCCAATACCGATGATAGCTGCGAATTTTGATTTTTCAATACTATCAGAACCAAGAGTAGGTCCAACAGTGTTTTCTTGAATGATTTCAGAAGGAACTGGTAAAGCACCTGCATTCAACAAGTTAACCATTTTTTGAGCTTCTTCGTATTGGAATCCGCTGCTACCTCCAGAGATTTCAGCTCTGCCACCAAAGATTGCTTCTCTAATTACTGGTGCTGAGATTTCTTCATTATCAAAGTAGATTGCCATTTGTTGACCAACTAATTGTTGAGTTAATTCAGCGAACTTGTTAGCTCCTGATGCGTTAAATTCAAGAGAAACTGTCCATTGACCTGATTGGTCTGTTCCGATAGATGCGGATTTAAGATCTTCACCTGTCAAACCAGTTGATTCCCACATCAATAAACCTTTTGAATCTCTTTTAGGTTGGTTATTCGCATCAAATACAGGTTTTTTGAATTCCAATTGTGCTGTTTTACCTAAATAAGCTTCAGCTTCTTTCAAATCTGTAACGTTTGGAATTTCAACTAAAAGTCTTTTATCTCCAACTTGAGCAACACTTGTTTCAGAAACCCCGAGTTTATTTACACGGCTTTCTATTGCTACTTGAAGTCTGCTCATAACGTCAGGAGTAATAGTTCTTACTGTATCTGTTGTTCTAGCTTCAAGTAAAATTCTTGAACCGCCAACAAGGTCAAGTCCTAGTTTTGTTGGTTTTTTGTAAATCGTAAATATTGATGCAATTACGATGGCTACAATCACCCAAAACATAATAAGTTTGTTTTTCAATTTCTTTTCCTCTTTATATCTACAACTATATTTTATATTTGATTATAAATTCAAATAACGAAAAAGGAATTAGTCCTCCTCTACTAATTCTTTTTTAACATTGTCAAGAACTTTGAACAATGAAAGTTTTTCTTCTTCTGTAAGAGTTACGTGTGGAAGTCTTACATATTCATTAATAATTCCTTTGTAAGCCAATGCTGCTTTAGCTGGAGTTGGGTTTGGAGCTGAGAATAAAGCTCTAAATGCAGGATAAAGCTTTTTGTGCATATTTCTAGCTGCAACGACATCTCCTGTTTTGTAATTTCTAATCATAGATTTCATTTCTGAACCAAATAAATGAGAAGTAACAGAAATTACTCCGTGAGCTCCAATAGATAGCATTGGAAGAGTAAGGCTATCATCTCCAGAATAGATTGCAAAATCATCTGGACACAACATTTTTAACTCTGTAATTTTATCCATATCAGGGAAACTTTGTTTGATACCTACAATATTTTTGAATTGATTTGCCAAATATGCAACTGTTTTTGGTTCTATATTCACTCCAGTTCTTGATGGAATGTTGTATATAATGATAGGAAGATTTGTTGAATTCGCAATAGTAGAAAAATGTTCAATCATTCCTCTTTGGTTTGGTTTGTTGTAATAAGGTACAACTGAAAGTATTGCGTCAACTTCTTCTTTTTGAGCGAATTTTGAGTATTCAACCGCAGATGCTGTTGAATTAGAGCCTGCACCTAATATGATTTTTGCCTTGTTTGCTACTGCTCTTTTTACAGTACTTACAAGTTCAATTTCTTCTTCGTTTGTTAGTGTAGGAGATTCCCCCGTTGTTCCTGCAACAAGGATTGCATCACTACCGTTATCAATAAGATATTTTGCAAGTTTTTCAACTTTGTCATAATCAATTGCACCTGATTTTTCCATAGGTGTAACCATTGCGGTAATAATTTCTCCACAGTCGTATCTTAAAGCCATGTTCATTCCCTCTTTCTAAGTCTGTATATCCCTTACTCGTAATTATATTACAAAATCAAATATTATGCCTAATTATTAAGAATATTGAATTTTCAAAACCCTTATCAACGTTTGAAATTTGTATGTCCTATTCACTTTTCTTATTTTGTGCTAGAATTTTTAGTATGAATTGGAAGAACATTCAAAAGAAAAAACGTACTTATATAGCTGTAATCTTAGTTTTAGTTGGAATTTTGGCATGGGCATTTATTACTGCTGGAGTAATTACTCATGACTTCAATAGAAAACAAGTCCAAGCTCAAGGTGATGAACAAGAAGCCGTTGTTCAAGGGATAATTTTGACCGAAACAAAAGAAGAACAGAAATACTGGGAAATTTACGGTGATACAGGTAAATGGGACAGTGCTAATGGTGTTGCTCAGCTCAATGGAGTTATAGGTAACTTTTATAAAGATAATGAAGTTTCAATGAGTTTTGAATCTTCAAAAGGCACTTATAATTCTAAAGAGGGTGATATAACTCTTTATTCAGATACATTTATTGCTTTGAAAGATGGAATTACTTTAAAGGCAGATAAATTACATTGGCTCAATTCGCATTCTCCGATTGTTGCCGAAGGTCACATAAAAATTCAAAAGGGTAGGGAATTGTTATCTACCGCAGATAAAATTATAATCAATCCAGATTATAGTAGTTTCAAAATAGTTGGTCACACCGTATCTAAAGTTTATGAGGATAAAAAGTAGTATGAAAAAGATATTTGCAATATTAGTATCATCTTTGTTGTTGACAGGGCTTGCAGTTCAAGCGTCTGATTTGATTATTGAATCAAAAAATCAATCATACAATGAAGCTGATAATAAAATTAAATTCAACGGGAATGTAAAGGTTACTGTTGATGATTTAAAAGTTGTTGGTGATAGTGCAGATGTAAATATTACAAAGGATCAAAAACTCGATACTGCTACTTTTTATGAAAAACCTTATGCTTTTGAAGTAAAGAAAAACAAAAAAAGAGAAGTTAAAGCAAATATCTTAAAAGTATCTCTAATTACGAAGATAATTAGAGCTGAAGGTGACACTCAATCAATAGTGTTTGAGGGTAAAAAACCGATTGTTGTTATTAACTCTGACACTCAAGAATATGATACAAAAACTGGGGTAATGACTGCAACTGGTTCGGTTACAATGTTCTATAAAGAAATTGAAACGTATTCAAATTCTGCACAAATTACCACTGATAAAAATGGCGATTTGAAACGTCTTGTTTTGACTGGTAATGCAAGGGTAAAACAAGAAAACAATGAATCTTTTGCGGATAGATTTGTTTATGAAGCTGCTTCTGGTAATTTGACAGCTTATGGTCATACGACGTCAAATGCGATAATGGATGATGGTTCAAAACTTGTATTAAAATCTGCTTACCAAGAATATAATCAAAAACGTTCAATTTTTAATGCTAGTGGAAATGTAAGGATTTGGTACCAAGATTATTATGCCGCTGGTCCTAAAGTTACATTATATTCAACAGCAGGTTCTTCAAAACCAAATGAAGCTTATTTTACTGGACGTTCAAGTATCACACAAGGCGTGAGAACAATTTTTGCTGATAGAATTAAAATGACAATGAAGCCTAAGAGCTTTGATGCTCAAGGTAATACTAGAACTGTAATTAAAAATATTGGTTCTGGTTCAGATGATAATATGACATTAGGGTTATAGAGATTATGAAAGAAAAATTAGATAAAGCTATTGAATGTTTCAAGAAAAAAGATTGGAATGGTGCTATTGATTTGTTTACTTCTATTTTGGAAGTAGAACCAACCAATGCAGAAATTTATAACAATTTAGGACTTTGCTATGCAAATTTAGGTGATGATGAAAAAGCTGAGAAAAATTACTTAAAGTGTATAGAGTTAAATCCTAAGATTCCTCAATGTTATATCAATTTGGTAGATATTTATTACAAACAACATAGATTAGGCGAAGGTATAAATATTTTGTCTTATGCAATCGATATGTTGCCTGAAGATTTAATTTTCAGACACTATTTGGCAAGATTTTATATTGAAGATGCAAAAAGAGATTTGGCGGTGGATGAGCTTGAATTTATACTTGATCAACAACCTGAAAACTTTGATGCCTATTATGATTTGGCAAGAGTCTATTTTGACTTAGGTAATTATGATTCTGCGATTGAAAATTTAGAAAATGTTCTTGAGTTTAAACAAGATAATGAATGGATTTATTACTATCTTGCTGAAGCTTATCAAGCAAATGATGAGATTGATAAAGCTATTTCAAACTTTTTAAAGGCAATTGCGACAAATAATAAGTTTTCTATCCCTTATAAAAAAGTTGCAATATTATTTATGGCAAGAGGGGATTATGAAGATGCTGTTGAATATTTGGAAGACTATATGAATTTTGATATTCCAGAAGAAGAAAAAACAAAAGTTAATGCTTTGATAGCTTCTATAAAAAAGAAAATTGGGGCAAATGAAGAATAAGTATTGGATTGCGTTTTCTTCAATAGAACAAATAGACAGTAAATTTATCCAAAGATTATTTAATTACTTTGGTAATATTGAGCTTGCATTCAACGCTGATTTAAACGAATTAAAAAATATTGAGGGTTTGAGTGTTAAAAAAGCCGAAAATTTTCTAAAGTATCGTGATAAAGTTGATATAGATAGAACTTATACAAATGTGGAAACTCGTGGGGTGAACTTTTTAACTCTTGAGGATGAAAATTATCCAAAAATGTTGAAAAATATTGAAAACCCTCCAGCTGTTTTGTATTACAAGGGCAAATTATTTGAGTGTAATTTAGAAAAAACTCTTGCGGTTGTTGGTTCAAGGAAAGCTAGTACTTATGCAAGGGATAACTTAAAGAAAATAATTTCTGGACTTGGCAATACTGATATTTGTGTTGTTTCTGGTTTGGCTTCTGGAATAGATACTGTTGCTCATACCGCAGCAATTGAAAATAATTTAAAAACAATAGGTGTAATTGCTAGTGGGTTTGATTATATTTATCCGACGAGCAATAAAACTTTATACCAAAATATTGAAAATGGTTATGGTGCTGTGGTGAGTGAATATTACCCAACATTTGAGCCAATGAAATTCAGATTCCCTCAACGTAATAGAATTGTGTCAGGGCTTTCTTATGGAACTCTTGTTGCAGAAGCATCATTAAGAAGTGGGGCATTGATTACTGCAAATTTAACTTTAGAGCAGGGAAGGGAATTGATGTGTATTCCTGGAGAGATTTCCAATCCAAATACTGAAGGAATTTATAAACTACTCAAAAATGGTGCAACAATTGTTACTGAGAGTGAAGATATTTTGAATGCTTTGAATTGGGAAATAAAAAGAGAAAATCCTCAACAGCAATTAACGCTACCTATGTTGACTCCAGATGAAGAAAGGATTTTTGACAATCTTCAAATTGAAGAAAAGGGAGTAGATGAATTGTTATCTTTGACTGGGTTAAAGTTGGATGATTTGCTTATGAACTTGACAACAATGGAGCTTAAGGGGATAATAAAACAGTATAATGGGGATAGATATAAGAAGGTTTAGAGTATGTTGTTGGAAAAGTTAGAGAAAATTGCAAATACTTTATTTATCATTGATAAACCAATGAGTAGATTACCATATTTTAAAATTAATATTCTCATGGTAATTTTTGCTTTATTGTTTTTTTACTCTATCCTTATTGGTACGACGGCATTACCAGATGATGAAATTTTCAAGGTGTTTTCATATGGTTCCTTATTATTTTTGTTTTTATTCATATTAGTGATTACTATTGTTTTAATGGCAAAAAGGTTATGGGATATTCTTGGAAAGAAAAAGCCTGCAATTATTTGTGCTTTAATAATCGGTTTAATTATATTACCGTTGAGTAAGGTATATAGTGATTTCAAAATAGCTCAGTTTCTTATTTCTTTAGTATTATTATTTACTAGAGGTAAAAAGCAAGAATCAATTCAATATAAAGAAAATAAAGAAGAAGTTTCAAAAGAAGGTTAATAAATAAATGGCAACGGCAAGTAAGAAGAAAGAAAAAGCGTTAGTAATAGTCGAATCACCAGCAAAATCAAAAACTATCAAAAAAATTTTGGGTGATGGTTATACAATTGAAGCGAGTATGGGGCATATTAGAAATTTGCCAACAAAAGACCCTGCAACTCAAAATTTAGGTTTTGATGTTGAAAATCATTTTATTCCTAAATTTGAAATTATTCCAGGAAAACAAAAAGTCGTAACCAAATTAAATGATTTGGCGAAGAAAATGGATAAAATATATCTCGCAGCCGACCCCGACCGTGAGGGAGAAGCTATTGCATGGCATGTTCGCCAAGTTTTGAAAGTGCCTGATGACAAGATTTATAGAGTTGTTTTTAACGAAATTACGCCAAAAGCCGTAAAACATTCTATTGAAAATCCACGTTCTATTGATATGGAAATGGTGCAAGCTCAGCAAACTCGTCAAATTCTTGATAAACTTGTAGGTTTCAAATTGAGTCCTGTTTTGTGGAAGCAAATTGGAAATCGAAATTTGTCAGCTGGTAGAGTTCAGTCTGTTGCTCTTAGAATGGTTTGTGAAAGAGAAGAAGAAATTGAAGCATTTGTTCCTCAAGAGTATTGGACTATTCATACCCTAATGGATAAAGAAGGAAAACAGTTTGAAGCGGAGTTATCTAAAATTAAGGGTAAAGCTGTTGAAAAAACTATTAAAACAAAAGAAGATGCAGATAAAATTGTTGAATTTTTAACAAATCCATCAACTAGTTTTACGGTAGAAAAAGTTACGAAGAAAACAACTAAAAGGAAACCAACAGCTCCGTTTATTACTTCTACAATGCAACGTGCCGCAAGTACGAAATATGGATTTGGAGCATCTCGTACAATGCAAATTGCTCAAAAGCTTTATGAAGGGGTAGAAATTGATGGAGCTCCTGTAGGTCTTATTACATATATGAGAACTGATAGTGTTCGTGTTTCTGATGATGCTAGAGATATGGCTCATGATTTTATTCTTCAAAATTATGGAGAAAAATATTACCCAGAAAAAGCGAATGTCTATGTTAAAGGTAAACAAAATGTACAAGATGCTCACGAAGCAATAAGACCTTCTTATCCAGATAAAACTCCAGAAAGTATCAAACAATATTTGGATAATGATCAATACAAATTGTATAAGCTTATTTGGGAGAAATTTATGTCATCTCAAATGGCTCCTGCTGAAGTTGCAAACAAAACTATTGAAATTAATTCTGGCGATTATACGTTGAAAGCCGGAACAAGTAAAATTATGTTTGATGGCTTTTTAAAGCTCTACAATGACACAGAAGACGATGGAAATGAAGGGAATAATGAATCTGCGGATGCAAAAATTCCTGATTTGGAAAAAGGTGATTTAGTTGCTTGTCAAAAAGTTAATCCAAAACAACACTTTACTCAACCACCTCCAAGATATAATGAAGCTTCGTTAATCAAGGCTTTGGAGGATAAAGGTATTGGTCGTCCATCTACTTATGCTACTATTATTACGGTTATTCAAACTCGAAAATACGTAGAAAAAAATCAAAGTAAGGCTCTTTATCCTACGCTTTTGGGTAAAACTGTTTGCAAACAGTTAGTTTCGCAATTCCCTAACATTATGGATTATCAATTCACTGCTGGCATGGAAGAAAAGTTGGATAAAATTGCGGAAAAACAAGCCATTTGGAATGTCGTGTTAGAAGATTTTTACAAACCTTTTATCGAAAATGTTAATTCTGTGATGAAAACAGCACAGAAAGTTAATATTGAAACAAAAATTAAGTGTCCAAACTGCGGAAAGCCAATGCTATTAAGAACGAGTAAAACAGGTTCTCAATTCTTGGGTTGTTCTGGTTATCCTGATTGTAAGACGACAATGTCTTTGAATGTAATGCAGGAGATGGAAGAAGAGCAATCTGGCGAAGTTACGGATAAACCAAAAGAAGTTTGTGAAGAAAAATGTGAAAAATGTGGTTCTGATATGGTATTCAAACTTGGACCATATGGCAAATATATGGAATGCACAAATCCAGAGTGTAAACATCGTAAACCTTATAGAAAATCAACTGGTGTAACTTGTCCAAAATGTGGAAAAGGTACGATTGTTGAACGAAAATCAAAACGAGGAACGGTATTCTACGGTTGTGATAAATATCCAGATTGTGACTTTGTTCTTTGGAATGAGCCAACTGGTGAAAAATGTCCAACTTGTGGAAGTCTTTTGGTCAAAAAAGTTCTTAAAAAAGGTGATGTTATTGCTTGTTCAAATATGAAATGCGGTTATAAAAAAGAACCAGAACAAGTGCAAGAATAACGAAGGAGCTTGATTTATGGCTGTAAGTAAAGAGTTGTTGGCAAGATACAAGGAAATGAAGGCTAAGGGTATAAATATTACCCTAACTGAATTAAAAAAACAAATGGAAGAAGAGGAAAATATGACTTCTTCTCCTATTGAGCAAGCTTCAAACGAATCCGCTCAAGCTTTTGAATCAAATCCTACTCAATCTGAGAATACTTGGACTACGACTTATTCAAATAATAATTATTCTGAAACAGTCGAACAGCAAACTCAGCCATTTTACGAACAGCCTGTTCAGCCATCTTACGAACAATCAGCTCAACCTTCTTATAACCAACAAACATATGGTCAGTCGTCTTATGGAGTAGTTGAACCTTCAAATTCTTGGGATGACCAGCCTTCTTCTTCATCTTTTTCAAGTTCTTCTGTTCAAGAACCAGAAAACCCGCAGAACAATTTAGAACAAACTTCTCCTGAATCATATTCATCTCAATCTTTTTCAAATAGTTTTGATGTTTCAGTGAATAGTTCGTTTTTTAGACCGAACGTGGTAAATGAACAAGTTCCAGCTTTCTCTCAGTCTGTGACAAATCAAACTTATGAGGCTGATGCCGTGAATGCTCCAACAAGAAAGTATGCTTTGATTGGTTATCCTTTGGGACATTCTTTATCTAGTTTTATTCACGAGGCTGGGTTTAAAAGTTTAGGTTTGAAGGCAAGTTATGAAATTTTAGAAACACCTCCAGAAACACTTGTAGATAGGGTTAAATTTTTCAAATCACAAGGTTATAGAGGCTTTAATGTCACAATTCCTTTGAAGTTACCAATAACTATGTTTTTGGATTCAGTTGATGCTTCTGCTGATATAGTGAATGCAGTAAATACAGTTGTTATTGACCCTCAAACCAGAGAAATGAGAGGTTACAATACCGATGTTCTTGGGTTTAGAAATGCAATTCCCGAAGATGTGACATTGTGTGGTAAGGTTGCGGGTGTTTTAGGTACTGGTGGAGCTGCTCGTGCTGCAATAACGGCTCTTGCACAAGCTCAAATGAAGGAAATAAAGCTTTTTACTCGAAATGTTCCAAATAGTTTAGAATTAGTGAATTATTTGCGTAAAACATTCCCGAATGTTGAGTTTAATACTTATCAAATTGAAAGAATTCGTGATTTGTCAGATATTGATTTACTTGTAAATACAACTCCGATTGGAATGCTTGGTCGTGCGGCTGATTTTACTCCTGTGGAAGAAAATGAGCTAAGAACTTTGAAACAAGGAGCGGTTGTATATGATGTTATTTACAACCCTAAAAAGACGATTCTGCTCAAACTTGCTCAAAAATATGGATACAGAACAATCAACGGAGTTGATATGTTCATTCACCAAGCTCTTGCCGCAGAACAAATCTGGACAGGCAGAACTCCTGATTTTAAGGATATGAAAATTGCTGCCTTAGAAAATTTATAGGCATAACATTCCCCAAAACATATCGGCAAACAACTTTACCATCGAAAAGTTTGTGACTTTTAAGAGTTTTTATTCTCTCGGGTGTGAGTCTTAACCGATTGTTCTAATATATCATATTTTTCAATATCTGTAAATTAGGTTATCTTACTTAACCCAAGTGGCTTAGTTTGAGATAAAAAAAGAGCCTCATATTGAGGCTCTGTAATAATTTATAGATTTGAAATTAAATTAGTATCTTTCTAAGTATTTATCAAGTTCCCATTGAGAAACATATGTTCTGAATGAATCCCATTCTTTTTTCTTCGCAGTCATAAATTCTGAGAAGATGTGATCACCCAACGCCGCTCTTGCAACAAGTGATTTATCCATTTGTTCTAGAGCTTCATACAAGCTTCCTGGAAGAGAATCAATTCTTTGTTTTTTACGTTCTTTTGTTGTTAATTTGTAGATATTGCTTTCAACAGGAGCTGGTGGATCAATTTTGTTTCTGATACCATCTAGAGCTGCTTCTAAGATTGCAGCAAAAGCCAAATATGGGTTGCAAGATGGGTCTGGAGATCTCAATTCTACACGAGTTGAAATTCCACGTTTTGCAGGAACTCGAACTAATGCACTTCTGTTTGCTAAAGACCAAGCCAAGTAAACAGGTGCTTCGTATCCCGGAACAAGTCGTTTGTAGCTGTTTACAACAGGGTTAGTAATGGCAGTAATGCTTTTTACGTGTTTCAAAATACCCCCAACTGCATATTTTGCAGTTTCAGATAGTTGATATTCAGCTTTTTCATCAAAGAATGCGTTTTTGCCATCTTTAAATAATGATATGTTACAGTGCATACCAGAACCATTTATTCCGAAGATTGGTTTTGGCATAAATGTTGCGTGTAGGTGGTGTTGAGCTGCAACTGCTTTAACTGCAACTCTGAAAGTTGTAACGTTATCAGCTGCTGTCAAAATATCGGCGTATCTAAAATCGATTTCGTGTTGACCATCAGCTACTTCGTGGTGAGAAGCTTCAATGTCAAAACCCATTTCTTGTAATGTTAAAACAATATCAGATCTAACATCTTCGCCTAAGTCTTCAGGTCCAACATCATAATATCCAGCACTATCTTGAGTGTCTGTTGTTACGTTACCTTCTTTATCTTTAGAGAACAAGAAAAATTCTGCTTCAGGTCCTACGTTCATTGAAAAGCCCATTTTTTCAGCAGTTTCCATTACTCTTTTTAAGTTACATCTTGGACAACCTTCAAATGGTGTTCCGTCAGCGTTATAAATGTCACAAATCAATCTTGCTGCGTTAATACCTTCTTTATTTCTCCAAGGCAAGATTTGAAAACTATTGATGTCTGGGTGGAAGAACATATCAGATGTTTCAATACTTCGGAAACCTTTAATAGAAGAACCATCTAACATAATTTCGTTATTTAAAACTTTGTCAATTTGTTGTGATGGTACAGACATATTTTTAACTTGTCCATTGATATCAACGAATTGAAGTTTGATAAATCTGATGTTGTATTCTTTAATAAGAGATTTAATTTCGTCTTTGGTAAATTGTTTACCGTCTAATCTCATGTGTTTGAAATCTGTCATAATACCTCTTTTCTGTCTTTCAAATCTATTCTTATTTAAATAAAGATTACTTTACAAGAATAAAAAATTTTTCTTATTTGGTCAAGTTTTTCGGTGTAAAGATTATGTAAAGAGGTTTTTAGAGTAAAACAATTTGGAAAATTTTTATTGATTATTTTTCTAATAATTAAATGTTTATTTGATTTTTTGTATAAAAAAAAGAACCGAATTATTTACTGTTACTAATTCAAGGTCCTTTTTTATAAAATCAGGAATGTAAAATATCTTTACATTTATTTCTTTTCGATAATTTTATTGTTTTCATCAACAATAATGATTGTTGGTTTGAAGTTTTCTAATTCTTTTTCTTCAAATTGTCCATAAGTTACTATGATAACTTTATCTCCTGGTTGAACTTTTCTTGCGGCTGCTCCGTTTAAGCAAATTTGACCAGAATCAGCTTTTCCTTTAATTACATAAGTTTGGAATCTTTCGCCATTGTTAACATCAAGGATTTCAACTTTTTGCCATTCTCTAATATTTGCAGCTTTTAAAAGTGTTTCATCAATAGTAATTGAGCCAACATAGTTAAGGTTTGCATCTGTAACTGTTGCTCTATGTATTTTTGAGTATAAAAATTCTAATTGCATTTCCATTTTCCTCTGGGTTTTAATAATTTCATCCAGATTTATTATATAACAAATATAAAAAGAGTTACAAAAATGAATATACAAAAATATAGAAGCACTTGATTTCTCAAGGGCTTCTATAAATATTTCCCAAATCTTTCGCCTTTTTCCTTACCGCAGATTAACTCAACAATGACTCTAACAAGTTAGCATTTTGCAACGCTCCTGTTGATTCTTTGATTTTTTGTTTGTAAATGTAAGTCCTTAGTGCCTCTCTAATTAATTCACTTCTTGAACGATTTTCACCATCTGCAACTTGGTCAATTCTGTTCAAAAATTCCTCAGGCATTGAAATTAGTACTCTCGCCATATATTCTCCTTTTTTCTCATGTGGTTTTCTAATCGCTTACATATATATAAAGGATTTTGTATATAAAAAAGTGCTATTTTTGTATTGAGGAATTATATATAATTTTGAAAACGGTTGATTTTATTGGCTTGTAGCATGATAATTCAATTTAACATTTCTTAATATTTGTAATTTCAGAAGTAAAATCCATGCCAAAACCATGCTTATTTATAAAACAAATTCGACAAGATTTTTGAGTTCTACATTAAGAGCAACGGCAATTTTATTTAATGTTGTAAATTTTATATCTGTTGTGCCACATTCAATCGTGCTAATTGTACGCATGTTCATATTAGCAAGTTCTGCAAGTTTCTCTTGCGAAAGGTGTCTGCGGACTCTTTCATATCTTATTTTATTACCTAGTTTTAGTAACAATTCCCTGTCGTCCATTTCTTTATTATATGTATTTAGAGCCTATTTTCTATGTATAATAAATAACATATATGAGCTATATTACATAAAATTGATTGCTAATTTCAAAAAACTCTGCTATATTATTCATATGAAACAGAATTTTAAATATTATAAATCAGCATTCACTTTAGCTGAAGTTTTGATTACTCTCGGTATTATTGGTGTTGTTGCAGCTATAACAATTCCTATGCTAATTCACAATTCTAGGGCTATTGAAATGCGTACGAGATTGTTGCGTGCAAATTCTATTATTCAGAATGGTATAGGGCGAATGGTTGCTGATGAAGTTGATGTTGCGGAATTAATGGGAACTAGAGATTATGGTCTATTAAGAAAATATTTTAAGGATGGTGGTTGTGCTGTCCCTAAAAATGCTTCAGAGGGAAAATATACGAACTATTATGGAAATTCTAGCATTGGTAACGCTGCTGCTCAAAAAGTTATATGGCCGCCATATTGTTTAGCCGATGGAATGCTGTTATGGTTTGCAACTCTCAATGAATATCGTTCAGCTGGAGGTTGGACATCAACGAGTTATACGGTTCTCCTTGTTGATATAAATGGATTACAGGGGCGTCCAAATAAATATGGTCAAGATGTATTTTTCTGGGTTTTTAACCCCGATGATGGCAGGGTTCATCCTTTTGGAAAATCTGTGACTTATGTTCTAGACAATATTGCATCTAGTGATTATTACAAATATTGTCCTGGAGATAAGAGTTGGTCTGAAGCGGGGATTGGTTGTACAGAAACGGCATTATCAGATGAAGCTTATTTTAAAAGATTAAAGTTTTAGCCAAAAATTATCGCAATACATGTCAAAAGCATGAAAATTGTTGAAATGTTTCTTGCAAAGAAAAACCTTAAGTAAAATGGGGCATTAGAAGTTGTTTTGACCTTATCCCAGTTTTCTAGAGGTTGATGCCAAAACTGAACTTTGGCTAAACTCTTTGGGTTTTGGTTATATTGTTTTAGCATGTTATACAAATCTATAACAAGTGGAATTGTAATATAGTTTAGCAGGTATAAATAATTTCCTGTTTTATAAATGTAAAATCCCAATAAAATATAACTAAATCCATAGAAAAATAATATTAATTTTAATGCGTTATCTTTATTTTTAAATTTTGTGCAAAGAGTTGTTTTATTTGCATTTTTATCTCCGTCATAGTCCATAAGCATATGAGAATATAAAATGGTGTTTACAAACATTACACAAATCATGGATAGTATAAATGCATCTAGGGAGAAGTTTTTGGTCATAACATAAAAAACTCCTTCAAACATCAATGGTCCATATGCAATGGTTACTGCTATGTCACCTAACCCCCTACTTGATAAATGCGGATAGCTTAGAGCAATAAAAAGAGCAATTAGTGCCAGCCAAAAGACTGTTGGTCCTGATAAGAAAAATAATATTCCTCCGCAAATTGATGCAATAAATAGAAACATTAAAATAACGTTGCGTAAATCTTTCGTTGTAGCTTCTCCTGAACGGATGTATGCACATTTGCAATCTCGACCTGCGGTTATAAATCTGTTTTCTTTTTGCAAATCTTTATAATCAATATAATCATCAATGAGGTTTGTTGCAAGGTGAACGAGGCTTATTCCAAAGAGTGAAATAATTCCTGCTAAAATATTTCCGCCCTGTTTTAGAGCGAAAACAAATATTACAAGCCAGCTAAGCAGTGTTATTGGTGCAGAATAAAGCCTTGCTGCCTTTAGCCAAAATATAGTTTTTTGAAATAATTTTTTTAACATTATTAACCTTGATTAAGGATGTTTTTTATTGCAATTACAGCTTCGTAACTCCCACCAGCTTCCAAAATTTCTTCTGCTGATAATCCAAACATTGTGATGAGGTTTTTGGCATCATTTATATTTTTTGTTTCAAGGTGCTTAACTGTTTCAGAAATAGCATCAGCACGGCTAATTCTTGGTATTTGGTCATTGATACCTTTTCTGAATATCCTAGCTTTTGATTTTCCCATTAAACTACCCCTTTTTCAAAGGCTAAGAGAGCAGCCCCAATCATTCCTGAATAGTTCCCCGCAGAGCCTTTAACTACTCTTGTAGGTGTGGTTACGATTTCTTTATTTACATTTTGCTCGATTTTTTCGGTTTCGACAAACTGAGCCATAGAACCTGATAATACAACACAATCTGGGTCAAAAATGTTTGCTAATCCAATAATTCCGTTAGTTATATCATCTTCCCATCTATGATAAACTTCTAACATTTTTGAATCACCTGCATTGACTCCATCTATAACGTCATAGGTTGTTACTTCTGGGTTATTCAGCATTTCTTGAGCTGTAATTCTTAACCCTGTTCCAGATGTATAGATTTCAAAACAATCCCAAGAGCCACAAGTGCATTTTCTTCTTTTGTCTGAATACATTTTAAAATGTACTTCGCCTGCTGCACCATTTTTCCCTTTTAGTAGTTGATTGTTTACTATGAAACCTCCACCAACACCTGTTCCTAAAGTCAACATAATACTGTTTGCACAATTTTTAGATGAGCCAATTTCGTGTTCAGCCCAAGCTGCACAATTTGCATCGTTTTCAACAAAAACAGGCTTTGTTGAAAGTTCTCTAAATGGCATATTTGGATACCCTTTTGCAATATTGCCAGTCGAACCAATTATTTGTGTGTTTTCGTTATTTACCGCTCCACAAGTTGAAAAAGCGATAACGTCAACATCTTTTTCGTGTTTTTTGATTATTTCTCTGAAAACTTGCTTGATTTCTTCATAGGTTTTCGGAGTTGAGTGTTTTTCTATTTCACTAATAATTTCTCCGTTTTCGTTGATTATTGCATTATAAATTTTTGTTCCGCCAACATCTAATGCAAGTGCTTTTTTCATTACAAACTCCTCTATTACCCTAAAAATATAATTATTTTGTTTTTCTGAATACGAATCTTTTAGTTATAAGTTGTGGTCTAGTAATTGCAGACCCAATAACAACGCAATGAGCTCCAAGTTCAAAGGCTTTATCAACTTGTTCTGGTTCCCAAATTCTTCCTTCTAATACAACTGGTAAATTTGTTTGTTCTACAAGCTGCTTTAAAAGTTCAAAATCAGGTTCATTCGCTGGGGAATTTGCTGATTCTAAAGTGTATCCAGCAAGAGTTGTTGATAAAATATCTGCTCCAGCTTCTTTTGCTTTTAACCCGTCTTCAAGTGTTGCAATATCTGCCATTGCAAGTTTTTTGTTTATATGAATGTATTTTATTAAATCTGTTAACTTCTCTCCATTAGGGCGTTTTCTTTGAGTTCCATCTGTTGCAATAATATCAGCCCCAGCGTTAACAAGTTCAATAACTTCTTTGATTGTCGGTGTGATGTAAACAATTTCTTTCCAATTTTGTGGAATAACATTTGGTTTTGTTAACCCAATGACAGGAATATTGAAAAGTTTTTTCGCATTTTTTACATCTCTTGCTCCTGCAACTCTTAATGCTCCCGCTCCGCCTGTAACAACAGATTTCATCATTGCGTTGATACATTCTTCTTGGTACAACGGTTCTGATGGCATTGCTTGAACTGAAACGACAACTGTTCCCTTAATTTTATTTAAAATATCATTCATATATTGATTATATCTTAAAAAATGGAACATGTGAATAGGGTGGATTAAACTTCCTCAATACCCCTAAAAAAAGAAAAACGACTGTTTGACGAGTCGTTGGAAAATCAATAGGAAAAAGGGAAAGGAAATTTATTAAAACTTTTAATTTATTTTGTGTTTTGTCATTAAGCATTGAAAGTCTTGAAAGAAGATTCAACGTTCTTAGAAATAACTTTTTTAACAGCTTCCATTTCAGTTGAAATTGCGTTTTCTTCAGT
>ULRV01009616.1_pt1 | contig 27829 bp, 19 predicted proteins | sample 1955791 | NCBI WGS metagenome assembly ULRV01 (sample SAMEA4835692, study PRJEB28245) | human gut metagenome | biome: gut microbiome; material: fecal sample | place: Denmark | collected 2008 | reverse complement strand
TTTCTTCATACTTTACCTGAAATCCCATAACTTTCTCCACTTTTATTATTCTGTTTTTATCCTGTCTGTTATCTATTTTTCCCCTTTTACATTCGACTTTCAAGGAAAAATATTCGACTTATTTTTGTCTGAAATTCGACTTTTCAGCACCCTATATTCGACTTTTATGCCACTCTTATTTTTATTATTTTTTCTTCCAAATTCCTTGTTTTATGCTGTTTTTCTCAAAATTTTCTTTACCGCTTTCCAGCAGATTCAAGGTCGAGCCAAAAATTTTTTAAGTCGAATTATATATAAAAACCGGTTACACTCATGCACGAAGTACGAATTGGTTGTGCATTTTTACCAATAACTATAACCATAATTTCTTGCAATGCAGAGCAACTACGAAAAGCACACTTTGCGAATTTCTCGCGTAAATAAAAAAAGAAATCTGAATCTCCTTAGAAATTCAAATTTCTTCTATCTTGTAAGTATTTATTTAATGTAAAACATTCCTCAATCGTCTGACCACACACTGAATATACTCTGTATTCGATGGTTTGTTCTGTATTGAGCCTCTCCATTCTGGATTCTTGAGGTATGATGTCTCCTTATCTGACTTTGACCATACCCGTTCTATTACATTTCGAATTGATTTTTCCACACCACTTACTGATGTCTGATATACTTGTGCAACCTGCGGATAAACATCATTCGTTATCTGGATTGACGTACCACTGGGAACAGCCAACAGAATACCAATTGCTCTTGCAAGATATTTGGTTCCTTTTCGGTCCGGTTCAAAACCGCTTTTTATCAGTTCACCCAATGCCAGTACATACTGAATTTCGGTTTCTTCCTGTTCCGTATAGATTACCTTTCTTCCATTATGATATTCGCTTTCTCCATCTGCAGTCGTTGGTGCGGTCAGCTTAATTATTTCAATAATTTTCTTTGGTGAAAATAATTCGTTATTTTTCTTATAAACCAAATCTATATCTAACTTATTGATGCTATGCAGAAAATGCTCCGAGCCATAATTTGTTGTTACGATAATTTCCGGATGTTTCTTTAACTTCCGTTTCATCTCTATAATGAGATGGATTCCGTCACCTTCTTCTAACTCCAAATTTACAATTACTGCATCTATTTCCTGTTCTGTCAGAATATTGATTGCATCACTCTGCCGCCCCGTTACCGCTACCAATGCAAATTCTTCATCCTGGGCTATTTCTAATGCATATTCCTTGCACAAAAGTTTATCACTTTCTACAAGCATGATTCGAATCATTCTTTCTTTTCCTCCCTCAGCATTCCGATTCAGCTTCTTAGCTGTTTTGTGGAATCTACTCCCTGTATCTATACAATGCTACAGATATATATTTATATCATTTGGTCTAAAAAATCAATACCCTTTCTCTTTTTCCTTCTTCCGCAGAGCTTCCTTAAAGCCCTTCAGGGCATCGAAGGGCATAAACTGCTTGGCACGGTCTTCGATGTCCATTTTCTCTCTTCTCAGATTCTCTCTCTCATTCCAGCCGGATGCTGTTTCCTGCTGTCCGGCTCCCATGGTGTCTCTTCTATACGCCACTCTTATGCCCTCCAATCTGACCGTTTCGTTCTATTGTCGTTGCACTCTCTTCCAAATTCATTCCCTTTAAAATAGCATTCCTGCCGTAGCGCTGCTTGATGGAGATTGCTGCACGCTGTGCCTTCACATCCTTCTCTGTCTCTTCCGGATTTGAAAACAAATCAAATTGCTGATAATCTTCTGTCATTACGCCGGTATAAGTCAATGTAATCCGCCGGATATATGCTCCAGGTCTTACAATTCTCCGATAAAGCTGCTCTACATAAGACAGCAGCCGGCGGTTGGAGTTGGTTGCACTGCGCAGCGTTGTGCTTCCCTTCGCCGGTTCAAAGCATTTCTGATTGCTGTAACCGATTACCAGACTGATATGGGATGTTACAAGACCCTGGTCTACCAGGTCAAGGCACAATAAATCTGCCATCTCTTTTACCACCAGCACACCTTCCTCATACTCATAATCCCGCGGCAGCACCTGACCGCTGGAAAAGGATGTATTCTTCGGCCGATATGCCTTGATGTCCGCTATCGTTACCGGTTCTCTTCCCCATGCGTGATCAATTAACAGCTCTGCATCTATGCCAAAAGCCTTATATAATAAAGACTCTCTGGCATGGGCAATCTCTTCCATTGTGCAGATGCCCATATTCGATAGACGCTCTACCGTTCCACGCCCCACCCGCCAGAAATCAGTCAGCGGTTTATGTTTCCAGAGCTTCTCCCGGTAGCGCGCTTCATCCAGATAGGCAATCCGGTCTGTCTCATGCTTTGCCATAATATCTAAAGCAACCTTCGCTAAATAGAGATTGGTTCCTACACCACAGGCAGCCGGAATCTTCGTGGTATCTAAGATATCCTGCATAATTTTTCTGCCCAGTTCCACTGCTGTCATCTGGTAGAGATGCAGATAATCCGTCACATCCAAAAATGCTTCATCAATGGAATAGACCTGAATATCTTCTTTTACAATATATTTTAAATATACGCCATAGATTTCCGCTGCATAATCAATATATAGCTGCATACGGGGTGGTGCCATCTTATATGGAATTTCTTTGGGAATCTGAAAGACACGACACCGGTTGGGAACTCCCATCTGCTTTAACGCCGGTGATACGGCAAGACAGATGGTTTTCTCTGAGCGTTCCGGGTCTGCGACCACCAGCCTGGCAGTCAGCGGATCCCATCCCCGTTCCACGCACTCCACCGATGCATAAAAAGATTTTAAATCAATACATAAATAGATTTTATTTCCATTCATATCAATGCCTTTCAAGAACATTTGTTCTTGTTTTATATTAGCACATATGTTTGGATTTTACAAGAGGAATTCTTATACAGGACTTCCACTTTCTGCTTCTAATAATACGGTTCCAACTGGAAATGCTGCCCGGAAAATCTTTCTTACCAACGGGCCTGCAATCAGAAGCTGAAACGGCAGTGCCATAATAAAATTCTTTGGAATATTGGTAAGCCAGATAATCGGAAGCATATTCCATGCTCCGCTTTTTACGCAGGCTTCCAGTCCACCGTATAAGGACATGAAAATTACCATCGGAACTACCATACAGCAGGAAACTGCAATCACTTTTTTCATTGTGCTGCTTTCCGGTTTTACCAGAAAACGAAATGCAAATCCCTTTGCAATTTTAGATACCAGAAACCAATCCAGACACATTGCGCATACATATGCCAGTGGGAATCCCAGCCAGCCTTCTCTTATTACTTCCATATTCAGTGTTCCCATATGCAGTGCTACATTATACATACTCATCCATAACACCATGGTAAAACACATTAACACCGTATAAATCAAACTTTCTCTCTTATGCATTGGCATAATCATTACCTCCATTTTTTATTAAGTCGCAAAGCTACCTATTAGTTCAAAACGAAAGTGAAATCAGAAAAGAAAATTTACACGGTAACTTCCTCCTCTTCCGATTTCACTTTTATTTTATGCTTAGGAAATATTCTGTAACATCATCTCTGTCATTCGCAGAAATGCTTCCATCTGCTCCGGTGTAAAATCCTTACACATTTCTTTTACAACCATTGCTTCTTTCTTCGCAATCTCCTTATGAATTCCACGGGATTTCTCCGTACAGGATATTTTCTTATAACGCCGGTCATTCTCACTTGGTGCACAGGTTAAAAATCCTTTTGCCTCAAGCCTTTTTATAATTCCCGTCATTGTCGGATGTGTCACCTGCTCGATATGTTCTAAGTCCTTCTGATTTACTTCTTCCACTCCATTATCTTCCATCAGACTGACTTCTCCTAATACCCGAAGCTGGACGGCAGTAATTCCGATTTCTTCTGCCCATTCATCCATTTTGCGACGGAATGCCCGGTCTATAATTGCAATCCGAAGTCCAAGCGGCATCTTCACTGCCATAATTTCACTCCTTTTAGGTAGCTTTGCTACTTATTATAAATGTTTTTCAAAAAATGTCAACCTCATTATTCCGTCCGGAGTGCTGTTACCGGGTCACTCTTCGATGCTTTCTTTGATGGGATCAGACCACCCAGAAGTGTCAAAAGGATACTGAGTAAAATCAGCACCAGTGCCGGAACTACCGGAAGCACCGCACTTACATCGGTTGTATTTGCAAGATTATGGATAATCGCATTGACCGGAATAATCAGAAGCAGCGTAAATCCGATTCCAATCAGTCCGGCACACAGTCCGATAATAAAGGTCTCTGCATTAAATACCTGGGAAACATTCCGCTTCGATGCTCCGATGGCTCTTAGGATTCCGATTTCTTTTCTTCGCTCTAACACACTGATATAAGTAATGACACCAATCATAATTGAAGATACCACCAGCGAAATTGCCACAAATGCAATCAGTACATATGTGATAATATCCACAATATCGGTTACGGAAGACATCAGCGTTCCTACCATATCGGTATAGGTTATCACCTGCTCGTCCCTGCCTTCCTTTTCCATGCGGTTATTGTATGCATCTAAAATTTCTACCACATGCTCCTTGCTTTCAAAATCTTTCGGATAAATATTAATTCCGCTTGGCACTGAAAAATCCACATAGCCTAATTTCTTTAAGTTATTCTCATAGGTTGTTCCGATTGCAGAATCCATAGACATCAAAAGCTCTGTCAGCTCATCCTCATTCATATTAATCTGAAATGCATTTAAAAATGCTTCTTCATCCACCTGCATGCCGGATGCCATGGCACTTTGCAGCTTGTTTCCCATCTGTGTCACTGCCTGCTGCATATACTGCTGTATTGCCGTCATCATCTGCTGCTGTACTGCGTCCACATTCATAACATTCGAAAGTCCGGCTGCAATTCTCTGCTGACCATCTGCTGTATTCAGATATGCTTCAAAAGAATCTCCCAATTTTGCCGGGTCAGGTAATCCATTATTCTGTGCATAAGTCTGATAACCTGCAAATAATTCAGAAGACAATTTCTGCATCTGCTCCTGCGTAATCTCAATATTTCCACTACCTGTAAATATCTCAGATGCCCACGCTGTTATGATCCCCTGGGCTTCCTCTGTCTGCAAATATTCTGCTAAGTACTCATCAAATTTCTCCGGGTCGGTATAACCATGGTCTATGACATACTGCTGATATCCACCCATAATCTGCTGGATGAGGCTCTGTATCTGCTCCGGTGTAATAGTTACCATGCCATTTGCCGTAATAATCTCTTTGATATTATCGGATAAAATTTTCCGGGCTTCTTCCGTATTTAAATAGTTCATAAAATACTGGGACAGATTCGAATAATCTGCCTGGGGATTATCCTTTGCATACTGCTGGTAGCCCTCTAAGAGACTGCCTGCAATTGCCTGCATTTCTTCCGCAGAAATTGACTGACCCATGGAAGAAGCATCCATGGAAAATTCTCCGGACAAATCGGCACTTCCCATATCCCCCATAGAATTTTCCAACCCACTTAAGGCACTTTCATCAAAGGAAAATGCTTTTTCCAATGCTTCACTGTCTACGGTAAACAATGACTGCATATCAAATCCGTTTTCCTTATCTACCTCACCAAACGCTTCATTGGTAAAGACATTTACGGATGGATTTGCAAGCTGCTGTTTTACTATCTCACTCTTTGCCGATTCCTCTGCCACATGCTTTGTCAGAGATTTTGGATATGCAATTCCTGCATTTAAGGATGCGGCATTACTTCCTTCTGCCGGCTGCACCACACCTACAATCGTAAGCTCTTCTCCGTCTGCCACCAGTTGTTTCATAAAGTCTTCATTATCCGACTTATCCTTCCAGACCTGATACTCTTCATCATAAGTATAATAATCCGCACTGTTCACCAGTTTAAACTGGATTCCTACTAAATCCTTATAAGTATAAGTTCCAAAATCAGATGGTGTCTCAATATTTTCCTCACTGGCAAACTGCTGTATCATCTCGTCTAATTCCAGCGGGTCACGAAGACCTAATGTATACAGTAAAAAGTCACTAATTCCGCCATTGGAAGTAAGCACCACCACACACTCATTATAATTTTCCGGCCAGCGTCCTTCCTTAATATCATACTGCTTTTCATATAACTTACTGTTTTCCGGCATCTCATAAAAAACATCCGTGCTCATCATGGATGACATCAGACTATTGGAACCAGATGAAGATCCAAGACCTACTGCATCAAAAGATTTGTCCGGATTTACCTGACGTATCCCGTCTTCATTTTCCTTAAAAATCTGCGGACTGATATTATAAGTATACTCCACCGCTGTAGTATACTGCTCAATTCCACTGTCTCCTTCATCAAGATACTTTTTCAAAGCCTCCAGGTCATTAGATGCCATCGTGGAAAACATATTGGTTACCATCTTAATGACTTTTACTTTATCCCCGGAATTTTCTTTATCTGTTTTGGCATTTCCGTCATCACTTTCCGTATTCTTTTCAGAATCTGCCATTCCAAGACTCATGGATGCCAGACTGAATCCCGTACTCTGAATCTGCAGCGGATACTCGGATAAGGTCTCTTCCTCTACATTTTTGATGTATTTATTTACACCGGTAGAAAGAGATAATATCAGTGCAATGCCGATAATTCCAATAGAGCCTGCAAAGGAAGTCAGCAGGGTTCTTGCCTTTTTCGTTTTTAAATTATTAAAGCTTAAGGACAATGCCGTAAGAAATGACATGGAGGATTTTCCCATGTTTTTATGCTCCGGTTCCTTCAGCATTGCCTCATCCACTTCATAAGGATTGGAGTCAGCACGAATTTTTCCATCACTTAATCTAACAATTCTGGTAGCATACTGCTCTGCTAATTCCGGGTTATGGGTTACCATAACTACCAGCCGGTCTTTTGCCACTTCCTTCAGCAAATCCATGACCTGCACACTGGTGTCACTATCTAATGCTCCCGTCGGTTCATCCGCCAGCAGAATATCCGGGTCATTGACCAAAGCTCTTGCAATGGCTACACGCTGCATCTGTCCACCGGACATCTGGCTTGGCTTCTTGTGTAACTGGTTTCCAAGTCCCACCTGCTCTAATGCCGCAACGGCCCGTTTCTTCCGCTCTGCCTTACCGATACCGGAAATGGTCAATGCCAGTTCCACATTTGCAAGTACCGTCTGATGGGGAATCAGATTATAACTTTGAAACACAAAACCAATGGTATGGTTCCGGTAAGAATCCCAATCCCTGTCCTTGTATTTCTTCGTGGATATTCCATTGATAATCAAATCTCCGCTATCATAACGGTCGAGTCCTCCGATTATATTAAGCAATGTGGTCTTTCCCGAACCACTCGGTCCGAGGATTGCCACGAACTCATTATCCCTTAAATTTAAGCTGACATCATCCAGTGCCTTCTGCACCAGACTTCCGGTCTTATATTCCTTATAAATGTGTTGAATCTGAAGCATATGATATTCTCTCGTTTTCCATTTCTTATTTTTCTATTTTACTTTTTCTTTCTCACTCTGTTTTTTATATTACCTTATTCCGAACATTTTTACATCTCACTTTCGAAAAATATCATGGTTTTCATAAAAATTTTAGAAAATGCATAACAAAGAGGACTCTGTTTTCTGACCTGCTGCCAGATTCCAGAATCCTCTTTTCTTTTTCTTTATCTTCTAATCAAATAATCCAATGTGATATTTTACCTTCCGGCAAATCTTCCATACCAGAAGTACCGGCATTGCCAGTACCAGATAAGCACAGGAAAGAATTCCTACTCCACCACCTAAGATTATCATAATCCAGATAAAAATATTCATTTCTTACACCTCGCATATTATTATTTTATGTATTTAATATGCGGGTGCCAATGCTTCCTTCTTTCCGTCCGCCTTCCGCTCAAACCTTGCTAACATCAGGCTCCTTAGTACATTATCGCCATGCTTCTTCCGGTTCCTCTGAATGCGTCCCATAAAAAGCTGTGGCAGTACCACCAACAGTAGCCAGAACATCATTCCAATATTTCGCCTATGGTTCGCCAGTCCACCGCTGCTACCTAGTGTCAATGCCGCAATGCCTGTATTCTGCATCTGCTCCTCTCTGGATAACATCTTATCCGGAGTATCTAAAAGACGGACATTCTTTAATTCTATGTAATTTACTGCAAAGGCTTCTTTCTCTGCCGGGGAAACCTGTTCTGTTCTGGTGGATGCGCCTGCAATGGCTACCAGAAACAGGATGCTCCACAGCAGTGCCAAATGCCTGATTATCTTTTTCCGATACATCTGTCTCATTCCTTACCTTGTGATTAAACTTAGTATATGTCGCAGGACAGCTTCCGTCAAGAGTTGATGCAGCCAGATGGGCTAAGGACAGAGAGAAAAATACAAGCACAAATTTGCAGCCGGTGTCCGGGAAGAAGTTTTTGATGAAATGCGTTATCGTTCTTGAAAGTGTTTTTTCTGATAATAAATTGTCTTTCCGCTGCTTTGACTGCTCACCCCATCTGTCCGTCGGAAGCGGATGCGAACTGGAATCTGCAAGGGCACATAAGAATTTCGATATTGTGTTTGATTTCGGCTGGCAACCGGCGCAAATTCACATCCGTGTTCAATTGCGCCTCACTGGCACATCCCTGTGCCAGTGTTGCCGGTTACAGACGAAATTCTAAGAGCCCTTGTGCAGATTCCGATAATGCATCCGTACTCCGACGGACAGACGGGGCGAGATGTCAAACATTGGAAAGACTATTTTAATATAGAAAGAAAAAACACTTTCTTAGAACGGTCGCATTTTAGCAGCTTGCTTCTACCCGGACACCGGCGCAAATTTGGCTTATTTTTTTAACTCTCTCACTCCTCTGACCATCTGGATGACAACGGTCGGAAGTGCTGCCAGCAGAATAATCTCAATCACAGCAGGACAGGACAATGATTCTACTGAAAATAACCCCCTCAGCGGCGGTACAAAAAGCACCAGTCCCAGCAGCACGCTTCCAGACACAAATGCAAGGATACTGTATGGATTTCCGGTAAAGCCCAATGCAAAAATGGTCTTGTTTCCACGACAGTTAAATCCATGGAAAAGACGTGCCAATGTCAGTGTTGCAAATGCCATAGTGGATGCCATTGCCGCACCTTTTCCATTTCCGATATAAAATGCTGCCATGGTGGATGCCGCAATGCATAAGCCCTGCAACATAATTCGCCGGAATGTCTCTCCAGATAAAATTCCTTCCGATGTCTGCCTTGGTTTTTCTTCCAATAAACTTGCATCCTGCGGTTCCACGCCAATGGCAATTGCCGGAAGGGAATCTGTCAGCAGGTTAATAAACAGTAAATGCACCGGAGCAAATGGAACCGGAAGCCCCAAAATGGATGTATACAATACAGATAAAATTCCTGCCATGTTGCCGGAAAGTAAAAATAAAATAGCATTTTTTATATTACGGTAAATGTTTCTTCCGTTCGTTACTGCTTTAATAATCGTAGCAAAGTTATCATCTGTTAATATCATGGCTGCCGCATCCTTTGCCACTTCCGTTCCGGTTATTCCCATGGCTACTCCGATGTCTGCCTGCTTTAATGCCGGTGCATCATTTACACCGTCTCCGGTCATGGAAACGATATTGCCCCTCTTCTGCCAGGCTTTTACAATCCGTATCTTATGCTCCGGTGACACTCTCGCATAAACAGATATTTTATCAATCTTTTCTTCCAGTTCTTTTTCCGGGCAGGCATCCAGCTCTGTTCCGGTTAATGCCAGGTCCCCCTCTTCATAGATTCCAATACGCTTTGCAATCGCAACGGCTGTGATTTTGTGATCTCCGGTAATCATTACGGTGCGGATTCCCGCCCGCTTCGCATCTGCTACTGCCTGTATGGATTCTTCCCTTGGCGGGTCTGCCATGGCCGCTAATCCTAAAAAGGTAAGTCCATTTTCCTTTTCCACCGTCAGTTCTCCCCCGGACTTCTTACATGCAAATGCCAGTACCCTGAGTCCATTTTCAGAAAAATGCTGATTCTGCTTCTGGATTTTTGCGATTTCTACATTATCCATCGGTCTTATCTCTTCTTCATATGCCACATTTATGCAACGGTTTAAAAGGACATCTACTGCTCCTTTTGTAAAAATAATTTCTTCTTCGCCATGCAGCCGGTATTTACTGCTCATGCATTTCCGTTCAGAATCAAATGGAATTTCTTCTAATCTCGGAATCATATTTCGAATCGTTTCTTCCTGTATGGTAAGCTGCCCTACATTTTCCGTTCTGTCCTGATTCAGGCGGACTTCGTGGAACATTTCCAACAGGGCAGATTCTGTCGGATCTCCCAGTACTTTTCCATCCGTTATGCTGGCATCATTATTTAAAATAGCATTGTATAAAAAAAGCCTTTGCAGGCTGGACTCCAAGGTCAGCTCATCCGGTTTACAAGTCATACCATTCAGATAAACCTCTTCCACATGCATCTTATTCTGTGTCAGTGTTCCCGTCTTATCGGAGCAGATTACCGATACACAGCCTAAGCTTTCCACAGCTTTTAATTCTTTGACAATGGCGTGCTCCTTTGCCATTCTCCTGCTTCCCATTGCCTGCACAATTGTAACAATGGAGCCTAATGCTTCCGGTATTGCCGCTACTGCCAGTGCAACAGCAAACATCATGGCATCAATGACCGGCATCTTCCGGTAAATGCCAAGGCAAAAGACCAGTGCACAGATTGCCATAATCAGTATTGCCAGCTTTTTGCTGAAAGAATCAAGGCTTATCTGAAGCGGAGTCTTCCGCTCCTTCGTCTGATTCATCAACCCGGCAATCTTTCCTAATTCCGTTTCCATTCCTGTTGCTGTTACAAGTACCTCCGCTCTTCCATATGTTACAAAGCTTCCGGAAAATACCATATTTTTCCGGTCTGCCAACGGTACTTCTTCCGGCAATACTTCTTCATTTTTTTCTACATTGACCGACTCTCCTGTCAGTGAGCCTTCATTGACCTGCAGGGAATAATTGCGAAGAATTCTTCCGTCTGCCACAATCATGTCCCCTGCTTCTAAGATTACATAATCCCCGGGCACAATCTCTTTAGATGCAATCTCCTGACGTTTTCCATCCCGGATAACCCGGGCCGCTGGTGCCGCCAAATCCTTCAAACTATCCAGTGATTTTTCTGCCTTCCTATACTGTATCGTACCAAGAACAGCATTCATAAGTAATACCAGAAAAATTACGATGGTACTCTCGGTATTTCCGGAAAACATGGAAATAATTGCTGCAATAATCAGGATTATTACCATCAAGTCACAAAACTGGCTTAAAAACACCTGCAGCAGACTCTTATGTCTGCCCTCGCTCAGCCGGTTTTCGCCTGTCTCTTTTCGTATTCTTTCTACTTCTTCTTCTGTTAATCCTTTTTCCCGAAAGCCAAACATTTCTTCCAACTGCTCTTTCGTACAATTCCAATATGCTTTCATATACGCTTAACCTCCTGCTTTTTATGTTACCGGGTATCAACTATGCGCAACAAAGAATGTGCCTTGGCACATTCTCGCGCCTACGGCGGTCGCTTGCGACATCTACCTTATACGCCGCAGTGTGTATCCTCGCGGAGCGTTTTTTACTTTACAGGAAAGCAATTTCCTGTAAAGCAAAAAAGGAACGAGCACTTTTACCGCATCAAAATAATACGGTAAAAGTCTCGTTCCTCTGCAGTGTATATTCCGGTTATCCCTCTTCAGATAACGTGATGACGAAAAATACAACACCGGCTATCCGGTGCGAACTACTCCCTGATACGTCATCATCATAACATATACCTTTTTTCTCCGTCAATGCCTATTTTTCTGACTCTTCCCAGTAACAATAGGTATCCTTTCCTTTATGCTTTGCTGTATACAAAGCTTTATCTGCCTGCCTGATACTATCTTCATAGTTATAGCTGTCTTTTCTAATCAGGGTGATTCCAACACTACAGGATACCGGAGTCGGAAGCTTCTCCCGCAGCTGTTCCTGCATCCGTGCGAGTCTCTTATCCAAGGTTTTCTTTGAGCCAAATCCTTTAAACAATACTACAAATTCATCCCCACCAAGTCTTCCTATATAATCGGTACGGCGGAAGCTTTCATGAATGGTATCCACAAAAGTACGCAATACTTTATCTCCATATGGATGTCCCTTGGTATCGTTAATCTGTTTAAAATTATCAATATCCAATATAAGAAGTGCACACACTTCCCCTTTCTTTGCTTCTTCTAATACATAATGGCTGGTATATTGTTCAAATATCCGCCGGTTCAGTACGTTCGTCAACGGATCGGTATTGGCTGCACGCTCTTGTTCCTGCTGACGGCGTTTCTGTCCATCTATATCCTTAAGATACAGCAGTGCATACATATTTTCTGTTACCTGCTCCTGAAATACATGTACGGTAAGCTCCATCCAGTGGTAACTTCCTCTTGCCATCCTTCTGCGAAGCTGATAATTCACAGTAGCCGTTCCACTGTTATAATTATAAACCATCTTTTCCTGCTCCAATACATCATAGCATCCAACCTGGTCTTCCTCTAATACCAGTTCATCAATATGACGGTTGAAAACCTTCATATAATTTAATGCTTCCCGCTCGCCCTCTGCTACGTAATCTTTCCAGAGTCCACCACTGCTTTGAATCTTACCATTACTCAGGTCTACCTCAGCATATGCCACGGTCTCCGACAGCATTGCCTGATAAAAGTCCTCTCTCTGTAAATATTTTAACTGGATATTCTGATGATCTTCAATCTGATAAATAGTAACTATCCTCAAATTTTCATCCTGTTTCTGGTCTCCGATTTTACAGATATCCAGGCGGAACCATTCAAACTCATCCTGCTTGTTTTTTAAAAGAATTTCTAATACCTGATCCTCTTTTCCATATTCTACGCCGGTAAATGCTGCATGAAATACATCCCGGAAATGAGGATGTACCATTCCATCCTCCCAGCTTTCCGGAAATCCAACCTCTTTTAGCTGATTGCCCTTTAACATAGAACGATTTGTATGGAAATAAATGGTATGTTTCTTCTCATTATATTCCATACGTTCATATTCCTGACTCTTTAAAAATTTTTTCCGAATCATATCATTATTAATGCGATGATATCCTTTTAATGTATAGACACCATTTTCCTGATGACCAAGCACTCCAACGCAGCGTACTGTCACTTTTCCACGTTCCGGATGATTCCAGGTATATTCCATCTCGATAATCTTTCCGGTTGTGATAATATCATGTAATGCATTCTGTACATAATCGTAATAACCATCACTGATGTTATCATACCAGAACCTGAAATATTCCTCGCTGTTCATAATGTCGTCTATGCCCAGAATGCTGCGCATGCTCTTATCCACATACAGACGGTTCTTTCCATTGACAGTATCCAGTTCCAGCGTCCACAGTCCCAGTTTTACAGACTGTAATATATTTTCCTCCTTCAGCATACCCGTCATACGGGCTATCATCTCACTCTTTACATCCATCATTCCGTCACGAATCAGTATATTTGAAATAAAAGGACGTATTCTGGCAAGAAAAGTCTTATCATTTGGGCGGTATTTCGGATTATCCACACCAATAAATCCAAATAAATGACCTTCATTTAACAATGGAAGAAGCATCAGCCTGCGTATTTCCTGATGCACTAATATTTTCCACAAATCCGGTGCTGACTCCCGATACATATCCACATCTTTGATAATAACCGGTCTGTCTTCCTTCAGACTACCAATCACCAGTTTTACCCGGTCACCCGGTACCGATGCCAGATAAAGCTGCTGGCTCTGAATCTCATTTTCACACCACTCACAGACATTACTCCAGCTATCTGCCTCTTTGGAATATAAAAAGATATAGCAGCGGTCTGCCTGATAAAATTCCCCGGTATGATGAAGAAGTTCACTGATGATATCAGCTTCATTTTCTTTTTCTTTCGCCTCTTCCAAGGCTTTCACAATGCCCTTTTCCACTTCTAACTGTTCTTCCAGCCTGCTCATGGAAATATTGATGGTATTCATGTCAATACCTATCTGAAGGCGTGCTGCCTTATTGCCCCAGTTTACTAATTTATCCTTCATCAACATCTGGGTTCCTAAGAATTCATTATTTGCATATCTGGTCAAAAACTTCTTATGCTTTAATTTTGCCATATTACAATCTGGGCACGGTTCTTCCCTGCCCTCTAATACCTGATAACATTTCTTGCCGGCATAATCACTGACGCCGCTGATTCGTTGTCCGGCAGAATTCATATAATATAACTCATAGCTTTCCGCATCTATGACATAGACCATCTCTTCTAACTGGTCTAATATCGCTTTATAATCGGTACCGTCTCCTGCTTCCGGCAGAATCACTGTACTATTCCCACAATCTTCCTGCCACCGTTCTTCCTCTACATGTCCAAAAATATACTGTTTTTCAAACAGCTCTTCTTCAATCGGTTTACTGAAATAGAACCCCTGTAAAACTTCAGGTGCAAGCTCTGCAAGTGTCTGTAATTCCTCCGGTGTTTCTACCCCTTCACATACTACCCGGATCTGTGCACTTCTTGCCAGTTCCAAAATATTACGAAGAAGCCGGTAATTGTATGCACTCATATTAATCCGGCTGACAAAGCAGCGGTCAATTTTAATCTCATCAATTGCCAGACTCTTAAGATAACTTAAGCTGGAATATCCGGTTCCAAAATCATCCATGGAAATCTGTATACCACGCTTGCCCCACTGATAAAATAACTGATTGTATTTGGTATAATCCTGTAACTGCATGCTTTCTGTCAGTTCCAGAATAATAGCTTCTCCGGGAATTCCTTCCTGTTCTAATAAATCATAAATGTACTGGCTTAAATCCGGCTGCTGTAACTGTATATAAGAAAGATTAATACTCATACGGAATTCCGGATTATAACGCCGCCACTTTGCACACTGGGCAATGGCTTCCTTTAATACCCATTTTCCCACCTGCACAATCATTCCGCTCTGCTCTAATATTCCAATAAAAAGATTTGGTGACACCACCCCATGATATTTTGAGCGGAAACGGAGCAGTGCCTCTGCTCCCACTACTTCATAATTACTCATCCCAATCTGTGGCTGGAAGAGAAGATAAAATCCATCACACTGGTTGCGGATACTCTTTCTGATTTCTTCTGTTAAGTCAATAACCGACAACTGTTTCTCATAATCTTCTGCTGAGAAAAGAATCAACCGGTTCTTACCGCTCTTCTTGGCACGGTCCAGAGAACTTTCCGCATAGTTAAACAGTGTATTGGCATCCTTGATTCCGGACATCGGATAGCAGACTGCACCTGCTGAAAAGGTACAGTTCTCCATCATCTTCATCTGTATATTCTGGTATACCTCACGCACAGCCTCCATATCATATCCCACAAAATTAACTGCAAACCGGTCACCATCCAGACGATAAATTTTTATGTTTTCATCAATACTATTTTCCAGAAGAGCCGCAATCCTCTTTAAAATAAAATTACCATGGCCTCTTCCATATTTCGTATTGATATTTTTAAAATTATCCACACCAAGGACAAGCAAAACACCTTCTTTTCTGCTGTTCAGCATTTCATCCAGATGTTCCATTAATTTAGTACTATTAAAAAGTCCGGTAAGTGAATCTGTCTTTCCCAAAAGGACAGTATCTGATGTTCTTCCCACCATTACATAAGGAATCCCGGTCTCATCCAGTTCAGCTTTCCCACGACAGCTGATCCAGACCAGATTGCTGTTTCTGTCTACCAGCCGGTATTCCAAATCATGTATCAGGCTTTTTCCAGAGCAGATAGATTCCATATCATTAACCCACTGGTTTAAGTCTCTTTCATATACAATATCTTTCCAGTCATCTATGCCGCAGCTGTTGTTTTCATCCATGCGCAATGCATATCTCTTTGATATATCATTGCTGGCGAAATAAAATTTACCCTCTTTTAAATCTGCCAGAAATAAATAATCATCGGTACTTTCACTTAATAACTGAAGAGTCTGGTAACATTCCGCAAATCCTTTTTTCCCTTTAAACAATTCATCCAGCGTATTCTTCTCCTGCATAGCCCCTCCAAAAAATATATATTTTTCTGTCTATACATTCCTTCCTGCATTATTTAATTGTACATCAAATTATCGTTTTTTACAATATTTATTCAGAAAAGTGTCATAAAAGCACAACCGTATTCATCCGGCATCCGATGGCAGGCTGTCCGCTGCACACAATACACCCCAGCCCAGCCTTGGATTTGGGAAAAAAGAATATCCCGGCAGTGGTCTTGCTCCCCGGATGAGATATGCTTTTATTTTTTCCCCATATAAAAAAGCATCATGTTTCTCTACAATTCCCCATTGCATAAAAAGTGCTGCCGTCCCGGTTACAAATGGCGTTGCCATTGAAGTTCCGCTTCGTACGGTATAACCGCCGCCCGGTGCACAGGATTCAATGTCCACCCCTGGCGCACAGATGTCCGGTTTCACCTGATTGGTCTCTCTGGTGAACCCTCTCCCGGAAAAGGCTGCCACCTGATTATATCTTGCATCATAGGCTCCCACCGAAATTACCTTATAGGCAGTGGATGGAATTGTAAGCGTTGTCTCTTCTGTGGGATATAAAAATCCGGTTGCTTCTCCGATGACCGCAAGGGAAGGCAGCCACATATTATAGGCCCCGGTTACAATCTTTTCCGGTATCAGCGTTATTTTATAGATTCCGCTGTCGATATAATTTTCCACCGGAAGAAAATCAAAATAGATTTCCTGAAAAGGACTGAAAGGGCTTGGTTCTCCAAAATATAATAAAACCTGCGTTCCTTCGATAGTAAATCTCTGGGGGCCCTGCAGCTGCCGGATAATCCCCACCGTTTTCCCACTGGGATGCGTCATCCGGATGGAAAAAATATCCGCATAGGATTTCCAGATTTGTAAGCTTAACGCAGGCTCATATTCTCCTACTGCAAATTCCACTTCCTGTTCTCTTCCCATTACAAGCTGCCCGGAGGTATGCCCTCTGGCACTGCCTTCATTTCCGGTGCCAATCACCAGAACCGATTTCCAGTAATTTGCCATATCAGATAAATAGGTTTCAAGAAGAGAAGTTCCATCATGGGAACCATAGGTATTGCCAAAGCTTATATTTACTGCCACCGGCTGCTTAAGTTCCAGTGCTTTCCGGAGAATATAATCCATTCCAAGCATCAGCTCTGTTGTCCTTGGAAAGGAATTTTCCCCCGGTGTGCCAAGCTTTACCACCAGCAAATCACTTTCATATGCCACGCCCCGGTTTCTTCCATTGGATGATCTTCCATTTCCCGCTGCGATTCCTGCCACATGGGTTCCGTGCCCGGATAAATCCCGGCTGGGGCAGATACGGTACCCCTCCTGTATATCCTCCTGTTGCAATGCATCATTAATTATATTCTGGTCATATTCTGTCCCGAGCCGGAATCCGGCCGGTGGATTTCCTGCAATGCTTTGATCCCAGATTGCCAGAATCCGGCTGCTTCCATCTTCCTTTCTAAAATCCGGGTGTCTGTAATCGATGCCACTATCTAAAAATGCCGTTATCACACCTTTCCCACTCAATTCCGTTCCCCCTAACCCCATTTTTCTTGTATAAAGGGACGTAATGCAGGAGGCTCTGATTCCCTGCTGTACAGAGAAAAAGAGCCTCTTTGGTTTTTCCATATATTCAATTTCTGTCCGGTCTGTTACCGCATCCATCAAAGCCTCCGGCAGCCGGATAACTGCATATTCATTGCTCAGTTCTGTAACTTCAATATCCGGAAATATCTCCTCTAATTTTCTGAGACTTCCGGTATATTTTACAATGACTTCCCATGTGTCCGTTTCTTCCTGATATCCTACATTTAAGTTTAAGGACTGCAGTCTTTCCTCTTCCGTTGCATCCAGTGCCAGATTCAGTAAGTTTTCCCGTTTCGAACTGTTCATTCCATCTCCCGGCAATTTCTTTTATTACTACTCTATCGCAATCCGGTATTTTTATGCACTTCTTTTCAGCTTATTGTACCAATACTGTTTCATACTCTGCTGTCTCTTATTGTGGTGTTACGGTTCCGTCATCCTGCACCGTTACGCCAAAGGAAATGCTGTTGATATAGTCATTCAACTGCTGCTGTTCTAATTCATTCATCTGTCTGGTCTTTCCATTTTCTGCCTTTGCTCCCACCAGCTTATAAGATATTGCGCCATCCTTATCCACTACCATTTCCACTGCCATGGTGCGCTCAATGCTGCTGCCAAAAATGAAATTGCCAAGACTGTAAAATACCGGCTTTCCGTCGATATATTCAATGCCCTGCAGACAATGGGAATGTGCGCCAAATACCACATCTGCACCGGCTTCGATATATTTCTGTGCCAGAGTTCTCTGATATGCCTCCGGTTTTTCCTGATGCTCTAAGCCCCAGTGGACATAGACCACCAGTACATCACACTGACTACGCGCTTCGGCAATGGCATTGACAAATCGCGTTTCGTCATAAGTAGAAAGTACGCCCGGTGCTGCACTTTCTACATTCCAGCCGGCAACCGGAAGTACGCGGGATGCTGCAAGGAATCCATATTTTTTCCCATTTACTTCTATAATCTGGACTTCCTGTGCACGCTCAACACTGTCTCCTGCTCCGGCATATAAAATGCCCTGTCCATCTAAGGTTATAAAGGTATCACTCAATGCTTCCCTTCCATAATCAAGGATATGATTATTTGCCAGTGTTACCACATCCACTCCCATTTCCTTTAATGCTGCTGCATAGGATGGGTCTGTCCGGAAAGTATACTGCTTGTCCTCCATCTGGGTGCCCCGGTTACTAAACGGAAATTCTTCATTTACCATGGTAATATCTGCATTTACAAGCAGTTCTTTCATACCGGTATCTACCACTGCATCTATGCCTCCGGCATCATAGTTTGTTTTAAAAGAATTGGCAAAAAGTACGTCTCCGGTAAACATCAGTGTTGTATCTCTGGCGGTATCTGTTGTTTCCGTATTTCCGTCTGCATTGCTGTCTGCTTCTGTGGAAGCAGCATCTTTTCCGGCTTCCGCATCATTTTTACCGTCAGTTTTATCACTGGTCTTTAAATCGGATTCTCCATTTTTATCCTTGCTGTCTTCTGCATCTTCTGTTTCTGCTGTTGCGGCAGTCTGCCGGCTGTCCTTCTGGCGGATGCTTCCACCGTGATGGGCTGCATATATCATTGCTGCACCCAGCAGAATCACACACACTGCTGAAACTATATATAATGCAATTCGAACTTCTTTCTTCATTATTTTTCTGTCTCCTCGTCTTATTTTGTAGTCATGTTTCCGTGACTATTTTACCAATGAATGAGCATTTCGGCAATCGTAAAAATTTGTATACTCCTTTTGCCTTTAAACTGGCATGGTCATATTTGTTATATCTGGCTATTTTAATCAAACCACATTTTACATATGATAGGGAAAACGATTTGCAGATCACATACCAAAGAAAGGATTTACTCTATTATGAAAAATACAAAGAAAATGGTTACTGCAGCCTTGCTTGCTGCATTTACCTGCATTGCAACTATGATTATTAAGATTCCTACACCAACTTTTGGATATATTCATTTAGGAGACGGACTGGTACTCTTATGTGGTATTATCTTAGGACCTGGAATTGGTGCACTTGCCGCTGGTATCGGCTCCATGTTTGCTGATATTTTCTCCGGCTATATGACCTGGGCTCCTGCTACTTTAATCATCAAGGCTCTGACCGCATGCATCGCCGGACTTCTGTTCCACAAACTACATCTTAACATTTCTTCCAAAGCTAACCGCAGTGTCCGTGTTGTTATCGGCGGTATCGTAGGTGAGGCTCTTATGGTACTTGGCTATTTCCTGTTTGAAGCAGGCCTTGCTGCATTTGCCAGCGGTTCTTTCTCCTCCGCTGCTCTTGCAACCGGAATTGCTTCTTCCGCCGCAGGTATTCCATTCAATATCGTTCAGGGTGTTGTCGGCATTATTCTCTGCCTGATTCTGCTCCCGGTTTTAAGTAAAATCAACGATGTAAATGAGTGGGTTTCCAAGTAAATAATTTGATAGAAAAACGGATAGCAGACAATGTATTTATACATTATCTGCTATCTTTTTTATACGGGCCGCTCGCAAAGCGTGTTTCTCATCGTTTTTCAAAAATTACATCAACATTTCCCACGTCACAGTTTATATCCATATCATAATCTGCACCATTGTCGATTTCGTCATCTCTGCCAAGTCCGGCAACAGAAATATCTCCTGCTTTTATAGAACCAACACCACAGCTTAAACTGTAATTGTAATCCTGCTCCTCACCGGTTAATTTCAATTCCATGTTTCCCACATTACAATTAGCGTCCAAATCACCTTTTACTTCACCGGCAAAATCAAGATTTCCGGCATCCACATCAAAGCTTGCATATGCTGTCGTCAGCAGTCCTTCTTTTATATCAATATCTCCTGCTCCGACTTCAACCGAAAGTTCCTCTAACTCAAGCTGTTCCGGCACTTCAATAACCACCTGTAAACGATGCACTCCATCGCCCCAATATGCTGCATAGGAGTTTTCGCTGATTGTTAAAGTTCCATCCTCCAACGAAGTCTCTACTTCAGCATTTTTAAAAGTTGTTATTACCTTAATCTCTTTTCCTTTTCCTTTGACTACTTTCAACATTCCTGCATCCATATCGATATCAAGTGATTTCACATCTTCCGGTGCAAATGTAGTCTCTTCTGTACTGGCTGTTCCTTTATCCTGTCCTTCCCAGTCAGTTATATCCCAATGAAATGCAAATTTATTATTTTGTACTGCTTCTACAAATTCCCGCATGGTTCCACCGGTTGCAATTCCAATTCCTAATACCACGCAGCCTAAAAGAAAACATCCCAATGCGATACCAAAAATAATTTTTAATGCTTTTTTCATGCGCAAGCGCCCCCTTTCTTCTTAAACAGTGACTGCCATAATTTTGCAATTCCTTTTGCAAACCATGGAAGAAACTTTCCACATACCAAAACCAGAAGTCCGGCTGCACATAATCCAATTGCAAGCATCAGAAGTCCGGCTGCCATAGAAATAAAACCTAAGGAAATTGCGCCTGTTACCAAAATTGTAATTGCTACACCTACTACCGCTATTCCGCCGATTACACAGCCGACTGCAATTCCAAATAGTCCTCCGATGATTCCTGCTAACGTTCCACCAATTGCTACTAAAATACCGCCCCAGATTGGTGAAGTAAGCACCAGCAGGATTATAAGCAGAATATTTCTTGTGGTATTGTCTTCCCTCTGGATCGTTCCGTTATAATTCTGCTGCCCCATATTCTGGCTTGCACCATTATAATTCTGCTGTCCCATACTCTGGCTTGCACCGTTATAATTCTGCTGATTACCGGAAGATGCTGTCTCACTATTATTGCATCCTGGGAAATCTGCCCGGATGGTTGCTGCCACTTTTTCCGGAGATTCTAATTCCCGGATTATCTTCTCTTCATTTTCTTCTCCTGCATCCTCAAAGTAGCTGGTATAGTATGCAATTGCTTCCCGTTTTTCCTCTTCCGGAATTCCTCCTAATAACTGCTCCAGCCTTCTCATAAACTCCTGTCTGTTCATATCTTCTCCTCTCCGGAAAATAATTCTGTTATTTTCGAAGAATAATTTTCCCATTCCTTCCGATAATATGTTAATCTTTCATTTCCATTCCCAGTTATCTTATAATACCTTCGATTTCTGCCCCCACATTCTCTGTCGTATACTTCCAGACAACCGTCCTTCTGCAATCTTCGCAACACCGGATACAGCGTTGATTCTGACACTTCAATGGCTTTCCGCACATCCTGCGTAATCTTATAACCATAAGTACCTTCCTCATCCTTTGATACTACAGCTAAAACAATTGCATCCAGAAGTGCCGCGCCTGTATTAAATACCATGCAATCACTCCCTCCAGATTTTCATAAATATAATATTATTATTAATGCATTACTATTTCATATTCAATACTATATATCATATAATATTATTTGTCAACCTATAAAACCTGTCACTGGCAGCATTTTACGAATGCCGGGCAACTAAAAAAGAGCCTTGCTTCGTTCTTTTCAAACAACCAAGACTCTTTTTCTCTTATTTCTACATTCGTTTCCTGTTTTCTATTTTAATTATTTTCCGGCAAATACTTTTTCTACCACTTCCGGAAGCTGTGACAAATTTTCAATTTCCGGTACTTCATCATCAATTGTGCCAAATCCATATGCTGCATGGATAAAAGCGACTCCTGCCTTTTTGCTGGATTCGTAATCGCTCTGAATATCTCCCACATACACTGCATCGGTAAGTGCATTCCGGGATACTACCAGGGCTATATTATCTTCTTTCTGTTTTTCATTATTTCCATAGCATTCTATATCAGAAATATATTTTCCTAAATTATAATAAGAAAGAAAAGCCTCGATATATCCGCTCTGACAATTGCTTACGATATAAAGTTCATATTTTTCCTTCAGCTTTGCAAAGGTTTCTTCCACACCCGGATATAACACTGCACCATGCCCGGACAGATATTCATTTTCATATTCGCCACATTTATCTAAAAGTTCCATCCGCTCTTTTTCCGGCATATCCGGGAAAAATTTTGCTGCAATAACATCCATTGTTTTTCCCATGATTCCACGAAAATCCTCTACAGTCAGAGGTGTACGGTTCACTTTTTCCTGTTTTAATATTTCATTCCAGGATTCTGCCACACCGACTGTAGAATCCCACAGTGTTCCATCCATATCAAAAATTATTCCCTGCTTCATTTTTCTTTCCTTCTTCTATTTTTTTGTTTTCTATTAGTTTTTAAATTTTTTGTTCAATTTTATTCCTACATGGTGTATAATACCATTATTACAAAAAAAATTGCAAGGAGATTTCTTATGAGTCAGGAAAAAGTTGACCGTTATAAAGAACAAAAGAAAAATCGTAAAAAAATAATGAAACAGGAGAAATGCAAGCGTTATCTGGGTTATACCGCTACCGTTGTTGTCATTGCACTTATCATAGGCTGGGCAGGCTTCTCCATTTATAAAAACCATGAAGCAAATAAACCGGTATCCTATACAGAGGTAGATTTAAGTGCTCTTACGGATTACTATTCCAATCTGCAGGTGGACTAATTTGAGTGGAACAAATATCATCCAATTAGTAAGTCTTGTCATACTGATTCTTTTATCAGCATTCTTTTCTTCTGCTGAAACTGCCCTTGTAACCGTTAATCGGATTAAGATGCGGACTTTGGCAGATGAAGGAAATGTAAGGGCAAAGCGCGTGCTTGCTATCACGGATCATTCATCTAAGATGTTAAGCGCTATTTTAATCGGGAATAATATTGTAAACTTATCCGCCTCTTCTATTTCTACAGCACTTGCCATCCGAATTTTCGGAAGTGTTGCTGCCGGAATATCAACCGGAATTTTAACTGTATTGATTCTGATTTTCGGCGAAATCACTCCAAAAACAATTGCTACTATACATTCTGAAAAACTGGCATTGGCGTATTCCGGAGTTATCAGCTTTCTTATGAAGGTTCTTACTCCTGTCATCTTTATTATTAATATGCTTTCTCATGGTTTCTTAAAGCTCCTGCATATTAATCCTGATGCCAAAAAGCAGACCATGACAGAAGCCGAGCTTCGTACTATCGTAAATGTCAGTCACGAATCCGGTGTTATTGAGAATGAAGAACGCGATATGATTAATAATGTGTTCGATTTAACTGATTCTGAAGCAAAAGAAATTATGGTTCCCCGTATAGATATGACTTTCGTAGATGTCAATGCCAGCTATGAAAAATTATTAGAGATTTTCCGGGAAGCCAAATATACAAGATTACCAGTATATGAAGATACCACGGACAATGTCATTGGTATTTTAAATGTAAAGGATTTATTGCTCTATGATGACCGGACGAATTTTTCCATCCGCTCTATTATGCGTGAACCGTTCTTTACATATGAGCATAAGAATACTGCTGAATTATTAAAAGAAATGCAGGCTTCTTCCCTCAACATTGCTATCGTATTAGATGAATATGGTGCAACTGCCGGTCTTGTTACTTTAGAGGATTTATTAGAGGAAATTGTAGGCGAAATTCATGATGAATATGATGCCAATGAAGAAGCTGATATTACTGCTTTAAATGAAAAAGAATACCTGGTCAACGGTTCCATGAATCTTTATGATATGTGTGAAAAACTGGGGATTCATTTAGAGTCGGAAGATTATGATTCCATTGGCGGCTATATCTTAGAACATTTAGACCATCTTCCTGACGAGGGAGAATCCATTACCACAGAAAATGGAATTCTGCTCCGGGTTGAGAAAATGGATAAGAACAGAATTGAAAAGGTATATCTGAAAACTCCTTAGGGAGTTTTCGATATACCTTTCTTTTTCTATCATCAGTCATCTGCATACGGAATATGATAACTGAATTTACTTAATCTTACATGATATGCACCATCATAATTTCCCACAAAAGTTGTACTTACCAGTCTGGTATAATGTAATTCATACAGCTCATTGTCCACTCTTACTGCATCTGCAATATCATAATCCATCGGCCAGTAATATCCCATAGTTCCATCATCAAAACTCATCACTGTCCAAAGCGGATACGGGCATGGATTTGCTGGCTTTGTTTCCTCTGCCGGCGGTTCTGTCGGTGTCGTTGCCGGAGTTTCTGACGGTGTCTCTGATGGTGCTGCCGGAGTTTCTGACGGCGTATCTGATGGTGCTGCCGGAGTTTCCGATGGTGTATCTGATGGTGCTGCTGGAATTCCACCGACAGGTTCCTGTCCCCCGGATGTCGTTGCGTTTTTCTGAGCTGAAGGGGTCTGCCCTCCTGCAGTTGATGCCGGCTCTGTTGGTTCCTTTCCCGGTGTCACTTCCTGTGTTCCCTTTTTATCGGTTTTCTCATTCTTTCCCTCGGATTCATCCGGCACTTCCTGCTTTGCCAACAGAACCTCTTCTTTCTTCTGCTGAAATACCTCCTGCAATGCTTCCGTCTTACATACCACAAATCCTGTTGCAGTATGCGCCTCTGCTTCGTGGAATTTTCCTATGGATGTTTTGTTCAAAACATGATTACTGCTCTTCTGTACGAAAAATGTACCACCAACTACAGCTGCCACTGTAAGCAGACAGCCTGATAAAATCAATATTTTTTTCTTTGGATTCAATTTTTCATAACTCCTTTCACTTTTCTCCAACTATACCATAAGTCATTTTCATTGTACAACCAATTTCTTCTTTCTTCCTAAATTTCGTCATTTTCACCGATACAATGGATAAATTTGTTCCGAAAACGCTCTATTTCCGTCATTTTCCCGGTATTATGCTGCAATTCATATTCTTTCATCTCATTCATCTGTTGATGTGATAAATTCCAGACTTCTAAAGCCGTATTCCTTTGCAATGCCTCTTCTAACTGTCTGTAATTTTCTTCTCTTCTCCAAACGGAATCCTGCGTTATGGTATCAAGATATTTTTCACTGATAAATCGAAACGTTTTTTCTTTGTCCTCCACCTGTTGCGAGGTAGTATCCACCAGATAAACGGTAACCTGTTTTCTGCTGACATTGCCAACTGCATCTTTTGCATAATAAGTAATCGTGGTGGTTCCTTCATGCGCAAAGTTCTTCCACTCCTCTTCCGTATAATCTTCCACGCAAAAAACAGTATTCTTCTCTTCATCTACTCCGCTCTTTAAGATACCTTCCGAATTATCTTCTGAGCTGCTTTCTCTGTCCTTTGCACATGCCTGCTGCAAAAGTATTTCCTCTGTAATCCTGCCGCTTCTTGCATCCGTCAAACTATAATACTGATCTTTCGCCTCAATAACAGGACTTTCATCCCACTGTGCATATAATCTCTGTTCCCCTGCATGGCAAAAAATATCTTCTTCCCCGATAAGTTCTTTTTCCTGCCATACTACATCCGGCTTTTTATCTTCCTCTTTATCCTGTTCTGTATCCGGCTCTGTGCTCCATCCTAAGAAAAGGAAGTTCTCCTGTACGGCGTCTGGCATTTCCCCATAGGGTGTCCCATAATATCGGCTCTCCTGCTTTGTCTCTTCTCCATCGATGAGACCTCCATTTCCATCAAAAATGATTGGGAAGCAATAGCAAAAATCCGTATCTGCTGTTGCATAACCATCCAAATTGTCATAGGCATAAATTGAAATCAGATGCCTTCCATATTCATTCTTATGTTTTACAGCAGAGGTATAATAACGGTAATTGTAGTTTTGCCCCTCTATAAAATAGTCCCCTTTTTCTCCTAATTCTGACATCTGCCATTCTGCCGTCAAATCATCCTGACCCTGGTTTTCACTCCACACCGCAAAAGCAGTCTTTTTAACTCCATCTCCGCCATCCCGCACAAAGACATATGTATAGAATCCATCCGTTCCATTCTGAATCGATATCGTCCGCTCTATAACCGGTGGCTTTGATTTCTTCCAGATGGCATAAAAGGTCTGATTCTCCGTTACCACTACCTTATCTCCTGAATTATATACCGGCTCTTTAGCATCTTTCCTATCTGCCCAGCCGGCAAACGCATACCCACTGCGCTTTGCGGATGGAAGTATTACTTCTGCATCCTTCCATTGTGCCTTTAATAGAACCTCTCCCTTATGTTTTGAAGATAAATTTAATACCTGTGCCTTATCTTCATATACAGAAAGTTCCGATAACGCTTCCGGCACACCGATTGTGCCTATCCCCACTCTATGCTCATTATATCCATAATTTATCCAATGTAACAAATATGACTCACGCCGGCTGCCAAATGCCTGTTTTAAATCTTCCCCTCCATATTTCATATAATCCGTCAATCGAAAATATGGACTGGATATTCTTCGTTCCCTGCCCTGTATCACATACTGATAGAAATGTTTTACTAATGCTGCCTTATTAAACCCGAAACTTTCCAGCAAATCCTGATTTGCTTTTGCATAACAGGAGGCATCAAATGCATACCACGGAAATTCTATTCCGTTATAATAAAAACTGTTATGATCTTCCCACCCGGCAAAGGTGCTTTCCGCAGTAAGTTTCTCTGCCTCAGATGTTCCACCATTTCCATCCAAGGTTACTGTATACTCTTTCTTATACTGATTCTGCTGCAATTGAATCTGTTTTCCATACAGCACATCCGGTTGAGAAGCAACAGTTCCGCTGGTAGCTCCATTTCCATCATAATGAATGGTATAACGATTTTCGAGATAATTTACTTCGATATTATCATTATGCCATGCTCCATCATCTCCCCAGGGTGTCATTCCACATCCATTGGTGTCCACCACAAAACTACAGTTTTCCTCTTCCATACTCTCAAAATAGGTCTGATAACAGTCACTGGTCGACACTCCCTCAAAATGATGCCCCAGTTCCGGCAATCGAAAAGTAACCGGAAGATGATATTCTCTTGCTCCGATTTCAGAAGTTGCATTATCATGTCTGGTATAATATTCCCTATCTTCTAATGTAATGCCAAGCTCGTCTCCCCCAATCAGATACATTTTATAATAGATTCGATAATTAATCCCATTGGAATGACGTTCCCCTATATTACAGTCAATCCGGTAACGAGCCGTTCTTCCACCTGCATTGTCACGAACTATCAATATGAAATACCCGGAAGTTTCCGGATACCAGGTCTGCGCACTTCCGTAAACAGATGAAGTCAATTCATCCGGCATTTCTTCCAACTGCTTGGTTT
>ULRV01030684.1_pt1 | contig 28193 bp, 28 predicted proteins | sample 1955791 | NCBI WGS metagenome assembly ULRV01 (sample SAMEA4835692, study PRJEB28245) | human gut metagenome | biome: gut microbiome; material: fecal sample | place: Denmark | collected 2008 | reverse complement strand
AGCAATGGTACTGGATTGGTACTAAAAATGTGTGAAACGAAGAATAATGAGTGGAAAAGATGCTGGTTATCAATACAAGAAGGTATAGATAATTATTTTAAAACAACCAGAATCAAACCAAACTTTGCGAGTTTGAATAAGTTATGTATCCCAAGGCAATCTCTTTTATCCTCAAGGGGAAAAAATCTATAGCCAGGGAATGAATAAAATAAAGACCTTGTAGAGTGGAAAACTATTCTATGAGGTCTTGTTTTTGGCTTAAAATCATGAACAAAATATATTCATTTAAATGAAACAAAGAGTGATGTTATAGGTTAAAAAGGAGGTCAAAATGTTATTCTTATGTTACCCCAAATGTTCAACCTGCCAAAAAGCAAAAAAATGGCTGGAAGAACACAACATAAACTATACAGAGCGCAATATTGCAGAAAACAATCCATCCTACGAAGAATTAAAGGAATGGCATGCCAGAAGTGGTCTCCCACTCAAGAGATTTTTTAATACCAGTGGGCTTTTATATAAGGAAATGAAGCTAAAGGACAAGCTCCCTACAATGAGCGAAGAGGAACAGTTAAAGCTGCTTGCAGCCAACGGAATGCTTGTAAAGAGACCGATACTTATAGATGAAGATACAGTACTTGTAGGATTCAAAGAAGCAGAGTGGAGGATCCATGACAACAAATGAATCAGCTTTTGTAAAAGAAATATTCTCAAAGGATTCCAGTGGTCACGAAAAGGGTATGCAAAATCATAGATGAAGTTTCATTTGCAGGAACTGATTCTGTAATCTCTGACAGCATAGAGGGAAAGTGCGTGCAGGATGCAGACAGGCTTGACGCTATCGGTGCTATAGGCATTGCCAGAACCTTTGCCTATGGCGGCAGCAGGGGGAGAAAGATTTATAACCCGGAGATAGGACCTAAGCTTCAAATGAATAGGACAGAGTATCAGAAAAATCAAGATTCCACAAGTATCAATCATTTTTATGAGAAATTGCTATTGCTCAAAGATATGATGAATACAAAGACTGGAAAAGAAATCGCCGAACACCGGCATGATGTTATGGAAAATTTCCTTGAAGAATTTAAGCAAGAGTGGGATAGTATATTATAATATAACCAGCTAATTTAAAATAAGAATGGACACTCCATTATAGAAATAAAATACAAAAGGACATAATGCTATGAAAAAATTTATCTCATGGAACATCGATTCCATCAATGCTGCCTTGACATCCGAATCAGCAAGAGCGGTATTATCCAGAAATGTATTAGAGACAATCAAGGCAGAAAATCCAGACCTTGTTGCAATACAGGAGACCAAGCTTCCAGCCACTGGTCCTTCAAAGAAGCATATAGATGAGCTGGAAAAATATTTTGCAGGCTACCATATCGAGTGGGTCAGCTCTATGCCGCCGGCAAGAAAAGGTTATGCAGGAACCATGATTCTTTATAAGGAAGGAATGGAGGCAAAGAAATCCTGTCCAAGGATTGGAGCACCAGATACCATGGATGACGAGGGCAGACTGCTCACATTGGAATTTGATGACTTTTATTTCGTAAATGTGTATACACCTAATGCAGGAGATGGCTTGAAGCGTCTCAAGGAAAGACAGGAGTGGGATATCCAGTATGCCAATTATTTAAGCGGGCTTGACCAGATAAAGCCGGTCATTGCCTGTGGTGATTTTAATGTGGCACATGAGGAAATCGACCTCGCAAATCCGGCGGGAAATCATATGTCGCCAGGTTTTACAGATGAGGAGAGAGATGGGTTTACAAATCTCTTGTCGAAGGGATTCGTGGACACCTTCCGCTATATTCATGGAGATGTAAAGGATGTTTACTCATGGTGGGCACAGAGAGTCAAAACCAGTAAAATCAATAATTCGGGCTGGAGAATTGACTATTTTCTGGTAAGCGACCGTATCAAGGATAAGGTGGTTTCGTCTGGTATGCTGGATTCTGGGGAGAGACAGGATCATACACCGCTTTCACTGGAGATAGAGATATAGAAAGCTAAAGCAAATTATTTTCCCACTGACATTAATCCATGGGTCTATTTATAGTAGAACTGATGATAGACAGGCTTTTAGAGATTTCAACTAAGACTGCCAGGAAGAAAATAGCAGATGCACTCATTGAAGGACATCCACTTAGAATCGAGGGTGGGGATTTCAGAATTTGTGACGGTCAGAGCAGCAACTGTAGCTTTGGAGGCTGTTACAAACAGGAAATTTACAAAAAATATGCAGCAGAAAAGGAGAAGGTATCATGAGAATAGCAGTAACATATGAAAATGGGCAGATTTTCCAGCACTTTGGACACACAGAGACATTTAAGATTTACGATGTAGAGGAAGGAAAAGTAGTACATTCAGAAGTAGTAAATACCAATGGAAGCGGACATGGCGCATTGGCAGGAATTCTTAATGCATTGAACGCAGATGTTTTGATCTGTGGCGGAATCGGAGGCGGTGCACAGACAGCATTAGCGGCAGCCGGTATTAAGCTTTTCGGAGGAGTTTCCGGAGATGCGGATAAAGCAGTAGAAGCTTTTATCAATGAAACACTCGATTATAATCCGGATGTTAAGTGTTCTCACCATGAGCATAACCACGGGGAAGGACATACATGTGGCGAGCATGGATGTGGAAGCCATAGCTGTCATTAAGAAGAATAGCAAAAAATAATAATACGAAGGATGTGCCAAGGTAATGTAGAAGTTACCGTAGTGCATCCTTTTTAAGTTATGCCCCAATGATCAATGCCGCATATCCCCAATCCCATATGAGCTTTGCAAAGCTGTTTTCCAGATAAGTACGTATATCACCATCATCATAGCCTGTCATGCGTGAGATTATTACTATATAGTTGCGCACAGTTTCATAAGTAAGCGGGCTTTTGGGATCAATACTGCACCATAGGAAAAGACTCTGCCGTATAGCCGTGTATTCCATAATGATCCATTGATACTGCATTACCATGTGTTCAATTATTTTGGAACTACTTCCAGGGATTATCAGATCTGAAAATAGTTCATTGGAAAGAAAATTACGGAAGACTATATCATGATCGGTGATCATATCACAAAATAAATTCCAAATTCCAGAAAGTTCACTGCCGGTACTGCTATCGGTCAGCCTGTCATCTGGTTTATCCGGTGAAAAAGTTCCTTTAGGATATTTTTCAGCTTCAGCTAATATTGGCTGCAAAAATCCTGTATACAATCCTTCCTTACTATAATTTACCGCAAGATCCTGAAGCAGTTCATTGCACTCGGTAAAAGTATCATTAGCAGGGACATCGATATCTGCCAGAGCTGAATGGAGTTCAAAAAGAGTCTGCTTTGAAAAATACTCGTTTATCTGTGAGATTGTAACGGGTTGATTTTTATATAATTCCAATAAAATATAGAATCCTTCAAATAAGGCTTCTTCAATAGAAAGATTCTTATTTTGTAATAACTTGATCAGATTATCACGGATTAAAAACATTGGAGATGAATGATCCACGATCGAATAGACTGTTGGAAATTCAATATTTTTTTCGCACCACAGGTCAATAACAGCCGGGCAGCATGGCATGAGTGAAGCTTCAGTATGCGTTGAAAACTCATGGATTTCTCTAGGAAACAATGTACACGTTTCAGATAGCACACTATCCCCATAGGAAGTTACCAGATGACATAATTTATCCTGGGAAAGAAAAGGACAGCGGTGATTTTTATCTAACCCGATCACGCGGGCACCATCTTTTTTACATGTGTATGCGGTTAAATTTTTCCTCTTATCTGATATGGTATCGGGTGGTAAAATCTTCTTCCATTTTCGGTTTGTGTCATCATCGACTGTGATTTTCCATTCCTGGCAGCAGGTTATAGTGCATCTGTCAGCTATGCAGTGAAATTTATTGTAATAATCAGGGAAAATGTGTTCCATAGTGCTCCTAGCTAATGATTTATATTTATGGACTCGAAATAAAGTCATTAGTATTTTAGATGATGCCGTAGAAAGTTGCAACATATATAATAACTTTCTTTTGACTTGCTATATATGTAAATGATATTATAGATCATAACCATGTAGCACCCTTACATTGGAATGAAAATAATAAATTAACTTACAGAAACTAAACTTCAAGGAGGCATACCTGAAATGATAACCGATGCATTTGATGATTCAGAGGTTTTATTTGGACCAAGAGACTTTTTCGGTGAAAAAAAGAATTTGTGTGAAAAATGCATTATAGTATTTTCAGAACAGATATTTGAATATATGCTGGAAACATTTGAACATAATGAGGCTGGTGTTATAAGATGCTGTAACGGAACTACACCTGTATACATTTTTGATATAGAAGGAATGAAGATTGCAGGATATTTAAGTCATATAGGCTCTGCTATGGCTGGAGGAGATGTTATAGATGCAAACTGGCTTACAGGAGCCGGAAAATTTATAATGTTTGGTTCGGCAGGATCATTGGATAGCAAAAGCACAGATGGTAAATTTGTTATTCCGACAGAAAGCTATCGGGAAGAGGGAATGAGCTATAATTATGTTAAGCCTGCTGATTTCATAGAAATAAAAAATTCTGATATAGTAAAAAATATATTTGATGAGTTAAAGCTACCAAATGTCCAGGGAAAAGTCTGGACTACAGATGCTATCTATCGGGAAACTAGGGCTAAACTTTCGGCAAGAAAAGCAGATGGCTGTATAGCTGTTGAGATGGAACTTGCAGGAGTTCAGGCAGTATGTGATTTTTATGGATGGGAGCTGTATAATTTTCTGGCTACGGGAGATGTATTGGATCAGGAAAATTATGATGTTTCAGGTCTTAAAGATGCGAATCATAATATGGACAAATTATATATTGCAATCGAAATAGCAAAAAGAATTTAGAAAATATTTGATCAGATCAAAAAAGAAGAGATGGATGAAATCTCTTCTTTTTTTAATTTCCAAAAAGAATTTTCACGATCATTTTTATTTTTTGATAGAATATATTAAAAAAGTTCGTAATATAAAGTGTAATTACATAACAACTCAGATGCATTGAGGGAAGCCATCGGCACGATAAGGCAGATGGGGAAGGATAGGGAACTTATGAAAATAGGAGAAAAAAATTATATAAAACAGCTTCGGCTTCACAATGAGAAGGCGCTTGCCTATGTCATTGATGAGTATGGAGGACTGATTATGTCGGTGATCCGCAAATATCTCTTTTATCTGCCGGAAAAGCAGGAAGAATGTTTTGATGACGTTCTGCTTAAGATCTGGCAGAACATAGAAAGCTTTGATGAGAACAAGAGTACGTTTCGGAATTGGGCGGCTGCGGTGGCAAAATATCAGGCGATTGATTATCTGAGGAGCTATCGCAAGGAACTTCAGACAGTAAATATTGAAGATGCGGTGATCGTGCAGGAAGACCATGCACTAGCCGGAATGATAGAAAAAGAGATCAATTTAGAAGTTGAAAAAATGCTGGAATGCTTAAAGCCACAGGACAGGGAACTTTTTTACAAACTATATGTGGAAGAAAAAAGCATGAAGCAGATAAGCTGCGAGACCGGGATAAAGCAGGAAGTCATATATAACAGGCTTTCACGCGGAAGAAAGAAGCTGCGCAGAAATATATTAGAAGAAAGAGGTGCCTGAGTATGGGAAAAAATATTTATGAAATGTTAAACGATGTAAAAATAAATGAAGATGAATACGAAAAAATGGAATTAACAGAATTTGATAAAGCACAAAAGCAGAAGCGCATATTAAAGAAGATAAAGAAAAACAACAAGTCAGGCAAAAATATAAGAAAAGCAGCTCTGGCAGCCGCCGCCGCATGTGCTGTGGTAATAGGGGCAGCAGGAGCAGCAAATCCTGCAATGGCGAAGGATTTATTCAGCAGCACAATAGGAAAACTCATAGAAAACCGTCAGGGAACAAAAGATGAGAAAGAAACAAAAATTTATGAAAAGATTGCAGAAGGATCTTTGACGGCTCAGGAGGAAACTGCAAAGCATCAGGACAAAAACTACAATACGAGCGCAGATGTAAATGGTGTGAATGTGTCTATTTCAGATATCTATTGTGATGGATACATTGTGTACTATACAGCAGTATTAAAGACAGATAACGAAGAATTGAATCAGGCTGACTTTATAAGTGCAGGAAAAGGAAGTGATACGGTAACAGTAAATGGAATCGAACCCGGAGGAGTCAGGATGTCATTTGAAAAAGCATCAGATGGAACATTCGTAAAATCAGGTGAAATAGATCTGATGGATATTGGCAGAGACACAGATGAAGAATCATTTGCAGATGAGGACACACTTGAAGTTGAATGTGCTATGGAAAATCTGATCGGTTATAAGGATGACGAGTGGGATGAAAACGGTGAATACATGAGTACAGGAAAGGTAGACGGAGAATGGAAAATGAGTTTCCCTGTTACAGTAGACCGTTCTGCAAATGTGACATATCAGATCAACAAGGAAGATAATGGGGTAAAGGTATGTGATGTTGTAAAAACAAAGGCTGGACTTGTACTTACAGTTGAAACACCTGATTTTGCAAAGAAACCATATAATGATCCGTACAATGACCCTGATCTGGCAGTTGTCGATACTGACGGAAATTGTCTGCAATGGCTATATGGTGGAATTTATAAGCAAAACGATGACGGAACAGCAATTTATAAAATCATGGTGCTTTATGAAAACCAGACAGACCTTACATTTGAGGTGACAAATAAGAATGTAAATGATAAAAAAATTGCTTCAATTGATTTTGAGATCCAGTAATATAGTTAAATTCCAATGATATTTTGGAGTGAGAACCATGCGGCAGCTTTATTTAAACCGCATGGTTTTTATATATAAATTTAAAAAAGTTAGCAGATACGTTAATTATTCATTGTAGAGATAAGTTTATTCAGGCCACACAAAGTGTGCATTACCGGCTTCAAGACCATCTATAAGTATATTCTGACCAGTGCAGAAACGATTGGTAACAGTCATAAAATAAGCCCAGTCAGCAGCCTCATCAACACCCATCCAGCGTTTTAAAGGGGTCTGTTCCATAATCTGGTTCCATAATTTTTCATCATCCATAACAGGGCGGTTAAGCTCGGTGGCAACTCCACCGAAATCGAGACTGTTACATGTTGCACCGTATTTTGCAATGCGAAGAGCAATATTTTTTGCATATGCAAGCACTCCGCCCTTGCTGGCAGCATATTCAGGAAATTCAGAGCCTGTGTGGCCGCTGGAGGATCCTATCATGAGTACAGAGCGGATATCAGGATGGATAGCGTATTTTTCAGTAATTGAAATTGTCCCTTTTAAGTTTACATCTATATCATCGGAATTCTGGACACCTGCATTATTTATCACGATATCAAAAGGGGCAAATTCAGGAAAATCTGCCTTGTCACGGATATCCATACATATGTGGGTATATTTTGAATGTGTTATGGAAGCTGGTTTTATATCAAATCCAATGACATCATGTCCCTCCTTTAAAAATTTTTCTGCAATAGCTTTACCTATGCCTGAACTTGTTCCTGTAATAAGAATTCTCATAATAAACCTCACATTCTATACATAATGATAATTATGCCGTTGTTTTATCAAAAATGCAGCAGTAAAACATAAAGTAAACATTTCTGCAACGATCACGGCAAACCATATTCCTTTTATTCCAAATATTATAGGAAGTATTATAACTGATACGATCTGAAATACAAGTGTTCTTAAAAAAGATATTATAGCAGAGATTATACCATTATTTAATGAAGTAAAAAAGGCGGAGCCAAAAATATTAAATCCATTTATCAGGTAAACAAGACAGTATATCCTAAATCCCTCCTGTGTCATGGCAAGAAGTTCATTGTCGTATCCTACAAAAAGCCTTGCAAGCGGCATTGCAATGATTTGTGAGATGACAGCCAGAAGTATTCCCCAGATCGTAACAAGAGTCATGCTTTTTTTGAACAGGTTTTTTAATTCATCGTGATTGCCGGCACCATAATTGAAACTTATAAGAGGTGCACTTCCTATTGAATAACCGAAAAATATTGCAACAAAAATAAAATTGACATACATGATCGTTCCGTACGCTGCAACACCATTTTCCCCGGCAAATTTCATAAGCTGGACATTATAAAGTGAATTTACGATTGAACTTGAGAGGTTTGTCATAAGCTCAGATGAACCATTTACACATGTTTTAATAAAAACCGAAATATTGATCCTGGTTTTACATAGGCGCAGCAGGCTGCTGTTTTTTCTGGAAAAATATATTATAGGAATAATACCGCCAAGCAATTCCCCACATACTGTAGCAGCTGCTGCACCGGCAAGTCCGAACCCCAAAGCTCCGACAAACAGTGCATCAAGAATGATATTTGTAACACCGGATGCCACGATTACACTAAGTCCGAGTTTAGGTTTTTCGGCAGCAACAAAAAAACTCTGGAATACATTCTGGAGCATGAATGCAGGCATGGAAATGAAAGAAATCCGTGCATACATTGTGCAGTTTGAAAGTAATTGTCCCTTCGCACCAAGCATGGAAGCTATTGTGGGAGTGAGAAATGCTCCTATAATTGAAAGCACTATGCCGCCGGCGGCCGTTATATAGATAAGCATTGAGAAATACTCATTTGCCTCTTTCTTTTTTCCTTCACCAAGTGTTTTTGCAACTATCGCACTGCCTCCTGTTCCGATCATAAAACCTAGGGCAGAAAGTCCCATGAGGAGCGGTACGATAAGGTTTATGGCAGCGAGGGCAGTTTTACCTGCAAAGTTAGAGACAAAGAGTCCATCAACAACACTATATATAGAAGTAAAAATCATCATTACTATGGATGGAAGTACAAATCGTAATAATTTTTTGAATGTAAAATGTTCTGATAATTGAATCTGCATATTTATTTCTCCCATTACATAAAATGTACTTTCGGAATTTTCTTCAAACGAAGCATTCTGGCTATATTTCCGATATACTGCTTCCATTTTCTCGTCGTACATACCATGTACGCACTGCGAAAATGTCATTGTATATCGAAAATCTATCTAAGAATGCTTCATTTAGAAGATTCCGGTAGTACATTATAAAAATATACTTGTATGAGCATAGTATGATTACAGACTTATGTCAACTATAATATTTATTTTTATCACACATTAAGACCGGGTTTATCATTGACAATGTATATGTGTATATTATTAAATACTATAGTATGATTAAAGAGTAAGAAGTTACCATCGATGCATACTTGCATGCAATTAAATGTATACATTAGTGACCGGCACTACAGGAATGTGCCGGATGCAGTATATCAAAAATCTATCTCAGAATTCTTCATTTAGAAGATTCCGAGAGCACATTATATAAAATTGGAGGATTAAATATGCGATTACGAAAATTTTTAGGAATAATGATTGCTGTACTGGCGATTGCCGGATGCTGTGTCTTTGCATACTATCAAATAAATCCTGATTCAGCAGGTCAGATAAAAATAGTAAAAAATACCGAAATGAAAGAAAAACACACTCCAAAGGTTCCGTCACCGGTTGATTCGATATCTTATCTTGATGAGTCAGATAAATCACTGGATTTAAAAAGTGTGCCTGAATCATATCTTGATCCGGCTGATCAGCAGGGGGAACTTGATACATTAGAATATGAAACAAAAGATTATGACGATGATGAAAAAGAGATGACTAAGTATGTAGTGGTATATACACCATATGATTATAACCCGGAAGAGGAGTATGACATAATTTACATGCTTCACGGACATACAGGAAGTGCAAACACGTGGCTCGGCTCACCGGACGATCCGAATTATACAAAAAATTGTCTGGATCATCTCATAGAAGACGGATATGTAAAACCTATGATTGCAGTCAGCATGACTTATTATGACAATAATGAAGACGAAGATACAGACAATTATGACAGGGATTTGCTTGAGCCGTTCGGAAAAGAGTTAAAAAACGATATAATCCCGGCTGTAGAAAGTAAATACAGCACATTTGCAAAAAATACAGATGCAAAAGATTTCATAGAGAGCAGAGGTCATAGAATATTCTGTGGATTTTCCATGGGAGGTGTGACTGCAAGCTACCGTATATGTGACTCAATGGACTATTTCAGATATTTTATTCCGCTTTCAGGCTCATTTTACTGGTCAAATCTGCTTTCACAGAATGATGACAAATTTAACAGTGGTATATATATGGCAGACGCAATTAAAAAGCAGGGATATGGACCGGATGATTTCTTCATTTTCTCTGAAGCTGGAACAGAGGATTTTGCATATGATGTTGTAAAATATCAGGTCAGCGATATGCAGACAATGGGGAATATGTTTAAATTCGGTATGCCGGGAGAGGAGGGAGTTAACTGTGCATACGGAATAGGGGCAGACGAAGACCATGATCGTCATGGAAGGACAACAGCCATATACAATATTCTTCCTTTTATTTCAAATATGATATCAGAATAAAAATAAAAAATTTTTTCAAAACCTTAAACAGATGGCATTGCAGGAAGAACAAAAAAAGAAAAAAACTCCTGTAGTAAGATATATTGTGGCAGCGGCATCACTTGCTGTATGTATCTGCGCCGGTGGAGTCGCTCTCCACATGAATATGGATCCAAAACCGGGAAAAACGGTAGAATATGACATTAAAAACAGAGCAGGAAAAGCAGATGCTGGCAAAAAACATTAATCGCTGCTGATCACAGTGCAATGTGTGGCCAGCAACAATTAAATTACATGATGTTTAAGCCATTTGCGTGAATGGAAGCGTATCGTAAAAATTATTGAGCGGAGTGTCCAGTCGCATGCCATACCGATCCATACGGCGATAGGTCCAAATCCCCATACACGGCACAGGTATATGCATAGGCTTACACGACACAGCCACATTGTGCAGCATGATGTGATCATGGAAAATTTCACATCCCCGGCAGCGCGGAGACCATAAGGTGGGATAAATGCAAGGACCCAGCATATAGGTTTTACAATGGTTATAAAAGTCACCATATTAAAACACAGATCTGCACTTGCTTTTTCCATACCACCCAGCATAGTTACAGGTTTTGTCAGAGCAAACACAATAATACAGCTTGCGATAATTACGATCTCTGATATCCATGAAAGTTTCTTTATATAATATATAGCTTCGTCTTTCCGTCCTGCTCCAAGACATTGACCGACAACTGTCATAAGACCGATACCAATGCCTATAGCTGCGATACCATTTAGATTTTCAAGTATATTTGTCATTGCCTGTGCAGCTATCGCAACAGTTCCAAGTGTAGAAACAGTTGACTGTATTGCGAGCTTTCCAAACTGGAACATACTGTTCTCGATTCCGGATGGGATACCGATGAGCAGTATTTTTTTGATCAGATTCCATTTTGGACGGATGGAAAAATAATTTTTTATACATATTGGTTCACTTTTGCGTCTTAACTGGCAGATAACAACCACCGCACAGAATATACGTGAAATCAAAGTGGAAATGGCAGCACCCCCAACACCCATGGAAAATCCAAAGATAAGGATGGAATTACCGGCAATATTCATAAAGTTTGAAATTACAGATATGATCATTGGATTTTTGCTGTTATTCTGGGAACGCATGATAGAAGCACCGGCATCATAAAGACCGATAAACGGGAATGATAAAAGTGTAAACAGAAAATAAGTCTGTGAATTTTTCATTACATCAGCATCCACAGCACCAAAAATAAATCTGAGCAGAGGATATCTGAAAATAAGGCAGAACATTGAAAGTGCAACGGATAAAAAACACATGACAAAAAGAACCTGACGGGCGGATTCGTTGGCGCCATCATGGTTTTTGCTTCCCAGATACTGTGAACAAAGAATAGCACCTCCAGCTGATAGGGCAGAAAGTGCCTGTATCACAAGGATATTGATCGAATCGACGAGAGAGACTGCTGAGATAGCTGCAGATCCGACATTGCTTACCATCATGGTATCCACGGTCCCCATCAATGAAGAAAGCAGCTGTTCAATTATAATAGGGATAAGCAGCTTTCTTAAATCCAGATTACTGTATATATGTGGATTGGAGTTATTTGTATTCATATTGATTCTTCTTTCGGTTTAGTAATAATATTTTAGCACCTCTTTATTAAAATACAATGCAATCTTAAAAAGTTCTTAATTTTTTTTCTATGGTTTTGTGGTATCCTTTTTTAGAATTTCAAAGGTTACTGTTCGCACTGTTAGGTGTGAGCAGTAACTTTCAAAGAATCAGGGAGAACATAAAAATAATGAAAAAGAATGCCTTTTTGTGTGTTATTATGGTATGCATCAGCATTTTAAGCGGCTGTGGAGCAGGGGATGATGTTTCATCCGAACAGACAATAGAAAAAAATATTAAGTATGTGACAAATGATAATGTTGCAGCATCAATGATCGAAGCAGAGCAGGAGACTGGTTCTGAAATACCGGACTCTGATACTGGGGAGAATGATACTGAAGATAATGACACAGAAGAGAATGATATTCAGGAAAATAATGAACAGTATAATGATACTGGAGCTGTAAGCGATGAAAAACAGCTTACAGGAAGTGTAGAAGTTATTAAAAAGGCAGAGTTTGTCCTGCTCACAGACGATGGCACATATTATGAATTTTTGTTTAAAAAGAAGCCGTCAGGTCTTATGGAAATTGAAGCAGGAACCAGGGTTACAGTTACATACAATGGAGATATTTCAGAAGATAATATAATAAGCGGTGGAATTATTTCCATAGAAATACAATAAAAATGTGCGCCACATAAGGCGCACATTTTTTGGTGTACAAAGTAATGTTTAATAGTTTTTTTGTACAGTTAAGCAGGCAATCCTGCAAAAAGTTGCGATCAGGCTTCGTCAGAAGCTTCTTCATCCTCATCGTCTGCTACATCATTGTGTGATGCTATTACACGAACGATAGTAGTATCAAGAGGTGTGTGTATGTCTACATTTTTATCTTTAGCCATATCAAGATCACCGACCTTTACACTGTCACCGAGTTTTAACTTGCCACAGTCAATGTCGACTTTACTTACGATCGCATCAGGGGTAGCTTTATAAGAAATCTCCTCGAGAAGCTGCTCTAAGACACCTTCAGTAACCATCTCTTTGTTGTGAAGAACGATCTCGGCAACAGAGTGGACTTTTTCACCCTTTACGAGTGCCTGAAAATCCATCTCGATAATCTGGCGTGTCATTGAATCGTAGTCGAGTTCTTTCATCAGTACATCATACTGTTTTCCATCCAGATCTACATAAAGCTGGCTGCCCTTTGGACACTCACGGGCGATACGCTCTGCTTCCTGTTTCTCAATCTTAAGAGGGATAGAGCCTTCGAACTCTTTGCCGAAAAGATTTCCGGTAACATATCCATTCCTTCTAAGTCTTTTAGCCTTTGTTTCCATGTCTCTTTTTTGTACTTTTAAAGTAGTCATTTGTCTTTTCCTCCGTCTATACAAAAATTGATAACATAGGGATGTTTGCGGAATGTCATTATTCAGTTTAAATGGCGTTTCGTTTCTCTTGTTTCAACTGTGTTATAGCACTCCTGTACTGATTCGTCAAGACAAAATTTTAAATCATTAACTAAAACTTCCCATATGCATAATGTTGTTGAGTTAAATCTTTTAATTTATGTGGGACAGTAATATAATAGTGATAACGAATATATAGCAGGAGGTTTTATATATGCCTTGTACAACAATTTTAGTAGGTAAAAAAGCATCGTATGACGGGTCAACGATGATAGCGAGAAATGACGATTCCGGGGCAGGAGGATTTACCCCCAAAAAATTTACGGTCGTAAACAGAATAAACCAGCCGAGAGTTTATAATTCCGTTATATCCCATGTAAAAATAGAACTGCCGGATGACCCGATGAGATATACATGTGTGCCGAACGCAGTAAAAGGTGAAGGAATATGGGCGGCAAGCGGTGTGAATGAGGAACAGGTTGCAATGACTGCAACAGAAACCATCACTTCAAACCCAAGAGTGCTTGGAGCAGATCCTTTAGTCGAGTACAAGCCGGCAGAGAATGATGATGCCATGCAGCCGGGTGGAATCGGAGAGGAAGATATAGTTGTTCTGGTACTGCCTTATATACACAGTGCAAGAGAAGGTGTAAAAAGGCTCGGATCGCTGCTTACACTGTATGGAACATACGAGATGAATGCGGTAGCTTTTCAGGATTCAGATGAAATATGGCTTCTTGAGACGATAGGAGGGCATCACTGGATAGCAAGAAGGGTGCCGGATAATGCATATGTTGTTATGCCAAACCAGCTTGGAATAGATGAATTTGATATGGACGATGCATTTGGTGAACAAAGAGAATTTATGTGTTCATCGGACATGAGGGAATTTGTAAAAATCAATCATCTGGATCTTTCCTGCGACGGAAAACTAAATCCGAGGGATGCGTTCGGAAGCCATGATGATTCAGATCATGTATACAATACTCCGAGAGCCTGGTATATGGAAAGATATTTAAATCCTCACAGCCAAAAATGGGATGGGGAAAATGCAGACTTTACTCCGGTATCGGATAATATCCCATGGTGTATGGTCCCGGAAAAAAAGATAACGCCGGAGGATATCAAATATCTGCTTTCGTCACATTTCCAGGGAACACCATATGATCCATATCTTTCATATGGGGATAGATCAATGAGTGGTGCCTACAGGTCTATTGGAATAAACAGGACAGATTTTATGTCGCTTATACAGATAAGGCCGGGCAGGACTGCTTCGTGCAAAGCGATCCAATGGATAGCATTTGGATCAAATGCGTTTAATGTGATGCTGCCATTTTACTCGGATGTGTATGAGACTCCGGAATATCTGGCAAATACGACAGAAGAAGTATCAACCGATAACTTTTACTGGACAAGCAGGATGATTGCGGCTATGGCAGATGCTTCCTATTCGAAATCAGTTTTTCATATTGAAAGATATAATTTATCAGTAATGTCAAAAGCTCACGAACTTATAAACCGATATGATATTGCAATTGAAAGGGAAAATGACCAGGATAGAAGGATGATGCTCAAAATAGAAGCAAATAATGCAATTGCAGCTATGGCAAAAAAAGAGGCGGCAGCAACCCTTGATAAAGTATTATATGAACTAAGCAACAGTATGAAAAACTCATATTCGAGATCAGATGCATAAGGGGGATACATGATACATAATAAAAAACCACCATTGCATAAGAGCTTTGGATACGCATTTGAGGGAATATCCACATGTATAAAAAACGAGAGAAACATGAAAATTCATTGTTGTGCAACTGTACTTGTGGTCATAGCAGGATTTCTTTTTCAAATATCGCAGATTGAATGGTGTATATGCCTTATATTATTTGGGCTTGTTATGGCACTCGAACTGGTGAACACGGCGGTGGAATCTGTAGTTGACCTCGTAACAAAAGAACGGCAACCACTTGCAAAGATAGCAAAGGATACAGCGGCAGGTGCTGTACTTATCGCAGCTATAATGGCAGCAATAGCAGGTCTTATTATATTTGTACCTAAGCTTTTACAGATTATAGGTTATTAAAAGTTTAGGTTTGTTAATTGAATTTATGTGCGAGGGTGTTAAAATATAATTATGAAATATGGTAAATATTCAATATAAAAATGTATATAAAACGGAGGTAATTGATATGGAGAAATTAAGTGAAGGATTAAAGAAAATACTACTTGCAGGCATTGGAACAGTTGCAGTTACAGCAGAAAAGTCAAAAGATGTGTTGGACGAGATGGTCAAAAGAGGTGAGCTTACTGTTGAGCAGGGAAAGGTGTTAAATAAAGAATTAAAGCATAATCTTAAAAATACCATAAAGAATAATGTGAATGTTTCTGTTAAGCCACAGAGTGGTGAGGAGCTTGAAGAGCTGCTCGGCAATATGACACCGGATCAGCTTGCTGATTTAAAGGACAAAATCTCCCAGATGCAGGAAAAAGATGCAGCAGAGCCTGAAAATGAGGAAGTAGATAAGGATGCAGATGTGGATGATGCTTCAAAGGATGCAGATACGGACGATACAGATGCTGCTGAGGGTGCAGCAGAAAAAACTGTGACTGCTGATACAAAAAGTGAATAAAGATGAACAGCCGTTTAAAGGAAATGACCTCAGTTCTCAAAAAATATAAGATCACGCAGGGGCTTACACCTGAAAAGCTAAGGCTTATATTACAGGAACTGGGGCCAACATATATAAAGCTTGGTCAGATAATGTCATTACATTCTGATATCCTGCCAAAGGAATATTGTGAGGAACTCATGAAATTGTGTTCCGATGTGGAGCCTATGCCATTTGAACAGGTGGAAGAAGTTCTTTATGAATCATTTGGCTGTAAATGGAATGAGATTTTTTCCAGGATAGATAAAAAACCACTTGGGGCAGCTTCTATAGCACAGGTGCATTATGCTGTATTGAAAAGTGGTGATGAAGTTGTAGTAAAAGTCCAGCGGAAAGGCATACATGACATAATGTCACGGGATATCACAATGCTTCATAAAGCGGTCAGGCTTGTTCCACCGGTGCCGATAAAAGGAATCGTCGACTTTGATATGGTGCTTGATGAAATGTGGGCGGTTGCACAGGAAGAAATGAATTTTCTTACAGAGGCTTCGAACATGGAAGAGTTTGCAAGGAACAACAAGGATATCGTATTTGCTGCAACACCATGTTTATACAGAGAATACACAACATCGTGTGTTCTTGTCATGGAATATATAGATGGATACCGCATAGATGACAAGGAAAATCTGCAAAAAGATGGATATGACCTAAATGAGATAGGAAGTAAGCTTGTAGATAACTACATAAAGCAGGTTATTGAGGATGGATTTTTCCATGCAGACCCACATCCTGGCAATGTCCATATAAGAGACGGGAAAATCGTCTGGATGGACATGGGAATGATGGGGAGGCTTTCAGAGCGTGACAAAAAAGAAATAGGAAAAGCTGTGACCGGAATTGCCTTGAATGATATCGGAATGATACAGGATGCAGTGCTTGCAGTAGGGAATTTCAGAGGAGAGCCTGATACAGCCAGACTCTATAAGGATATACGTATGCTCATTGACAAATACGGCAACCAGGAGATGGGACAGATTGACGTTGCCGTGTTTATGCAGGAACTCATGGAAATAATGAAAACAAACAAAATAGCCCTGCCACATGGATTTACAATGCTTGCAAGAGGACTTACACAGATGGAAGGTGTGCTTGCAGATATAGCACCATCTATAAATATGGTCGAGATTGCTGCGGCAAGACTTAAGGAACAGATGTGGCAGAATTTTGACTGGAAGAGTGAATTTAAAAATACAGGAAAGACTTTGTATAAATCTGCGCACAGAGCGATAACATTGCCACAACAGCTGGCACGTATTATTGAAGAGTACGAAAGAGGGCAGACCAGGATAAATCTGGATATGCATTCTTCAGATCAGTTGTCAGGTCTGCTTCACAGACTTGTCAGAAATATCGTGATGGGATTGTGGGTTATGGCACTTCTTATAAGCTCAAGCATAGTCTGCACAACAGATATGAAACCAAGGATTCTTGGAATACCGGCGCTTGGGGTGTTAGGATATTTATTTGCTGTGATAATTGTTTTATATACTATAGTAAAGCATTTTATTTCCAGAAAATAATATCATTAAATAATACCCTGAAATAAATACAGCCGTATTACGAAGCTTATTCGTAATACGGCTGTATTTTTGGATTATTTAGATTTTTTGTTTTTGTCTTTATCTTTATCTTTATGATCTTTGTCTTTTTTCTTTGTAACATCCTTCTTAGTTTCATTTTTTCTGGATGTATCATTTTTGGCTGATTTATCTGAATCATTATCAGAAATATCATCTAATGTGTATTTGTCGTGGAACATTGTGAATTCGCCGACAAATGCTGGCTCATGGCCGGTCTTTAATTCATTGAGATAATCATGTGTCTCAAATGATGAATTCTTTGTCTGAATGAGGCAGACAGCTATATTTGAACAATGGTCTGATGCACGTTCACAATTAGTAACGTAATCAGTAAGGAATACGCCAAGCCGGCTGTCGCATTTGCCTTTCTGTAGCCGTGCAATGTGATGATTCCTGATTTCTTTTGTGAGATCATCAATAACCTGCTCAAGAGGCTCAACCTTGAATGCTATGTTCTCGTCATTAGTATTAAATGCATTTACAGTAAGATCAAGGATCTCTTTTAAGGCATTATTTAATACAGAAATTTCACTTTTTGCGGATTTTGAAATTTCATAATTATTTTCATCGGCCTGCTTTGCAAGCTTTGCAAGATTAATGGCATGGTCGCCTATTCGTTCAAAATCGTTAATAGCGTGAAGCATTTTTGAAATTTCATTGCTTCCTGTTTCTGATGTATCTTTGCCTGAAAGATGTATCAGGTAAGTGTCAAGCTGATCCTCCATGAAATCGAGCCGTTCTTCCATAGCGGTAATCTCTTCAAACTGTGTATCAGAATACTTGTCAAAGAGATCAAGGGATGCTTTAAAGCTCTTTTTTGCAAGCTCAGCCATGTCAGAGGTTTTCTCCAGACATTCTTTGATCGCAAGTCCTGGTGAAAGAAGAAGCCTTTCATCGAGGAATGCTCCATTTGACTTTTCATCATGTATAGGTATAACGGTCTGTGCGATCTTTACGAGATACTTTCCAAATGGAAGTAATATAATAGTTGTTGCTACGTTAAAGACAGAGTGGAAACCAGCGATCGCAAATGCTGATATACTTCCATCAAAAACGGATAAGCCTGCACCATATCTTAAGATATAGTAAATAATAAGCCCGATGATCGTACCAAATACATTGAAACTTACATGGATAACGGAAACACGTTTGGCATTTTTACTTACACCGATCGATGATAAAAGAGCTGTCACACATGTACCGATATTCTGACCCATGATAATAGGTATAGCCATTCCGTATGAAATAGCACCTGTCATTGCAAGTGCCTGAAGCACACCGACAGAAGCAGCGGATGACTGGATGACACCGGTAAACACAGCACCCGTAAGAACACCTATAAGAGGGTTATTAAATGTGGTAAGAATACTTGTAAACTCAGGCATATCAGCAAGTGGTGAAACAGCACCGCTCATAAGCTGCATACCATACATAAGCACTGCAAACCCTGCCATAATGACACCGGCATCTTTCTTTTTTTCACTTTTGGCACCCATTATCATGATCACACCGATAAGTGCAACGATAGGTGAAAAGTTTTCAGGCTTTAAAAGGGAAATAAATATGCTTTCGCTTTGGATACCTGAAAGACTTAAGATCCATGCAGTAAGGGTTGTACCAATGTTTGAGCCCATGATAACACCGACAGTCTGTCCGAGTTCCATGATACCAGAGTTTACAAGACCTACAAGCATGACGGTAAGTGCTGATGAAGACTGGATAGCAATAGTGATCACCGCACCAAAAAAAAGACTCTTCGCCGGATTAGAGGTCAATCCCTTCAGGATTTTCTGGAGATTACCTCCCGCAAGTTTTTCGAGGCTGCCTGACATAACATGCATTCCAAACAGGAAAAAGGCGAGTCCGCCGCAGAGCTGCAATATTGAGTAGATATTCATAATTTCCTCCGTAGTCATAAATTGACAAAAACTTTACTCTCTATTTACTTTTTATACTTTTTAAACGTAGCACATAAAATGGATTATTGCAATTAAAATTTGAAGTGACTATATGGCATAAGCATTGTATAATATGTACATAAAAACATTTTTAAGCATAATAAAGTAATAATAAAGCAATTTCATACTTTTATTTATTTGCTTTTTATTTTTTTTGTTTTCTTTTATTTACTTTTTATGTAAAATAATGTAATATGTATATATAAAAGAAAAGCTGGAGGTTATACTATGGCAGATGCAAAACAGACCATTGAAAATGGTAAAGCGGTATTGGGAATTGAGTTTGGTTCTACCAGAATAAAAGCGGTGCTTATCGATGAGGAGCATAATCCTATCGCAACAGGAGCACATGACTGGGAGAATCAGCTTGTTGATGGAATATGGACATATAGTCTTGATATGATCTGGAACGGAATTCAGGATTGTTATACAAAAATGGCAGATGATGCAAAGAAAAAATATTCTGTTACAATAACAAAACTGGCTGCGATCGGAATATCAGGAATGATGCACGGATATTTGCCTTTCGATAAGGAAGGAAATCTTTTGGTGCCATTTAGGACATGGAGAAATACTATAACAGGCGAAGCAGCTGCGGAACTGACAAAAGTATTTGATTTCAATATCCCGCAGAGATGGAGTATTGCACATTTATATCAGGCGATACTTAATAAAGAAGAACATGTTAAAAAAATAGACTATTTTACTACACTTGCAGGTTACATCCACTGGCAGCTTACAGGACAAAAAGTTATGGGAGTCGGTGAGGCTTCAGGAATGTTCCCTATTGATTCAGCAACCAGAAATTATGATGCAAAAATGCTGGAAAAATTTGATGCACTGGATAATGTAAAAGCGTATTCTTGGAAGCTTGAAGAAATTCTCCCAAAAGTGCTTACTGCAGGAGAAAATGCAGGAACTCTTACAGCTGAGGGAGCAAAGAAGCTTGATGTCAGTGGAAATCTTGAAGGCGGCATACCGCTTGCACCACCTGAGGGAGATGCCGGTACAGGAATGACAGCGACAAATTCTGTTGCGGTAAGAACAGGTAATGTATCAGCCGGTACATCAGTATTTGCAATGGTTGTACTTGAAAAGGCATTAAGTGCTGTTCATGAAGAACTTGACCTTGTAACAACTCCGTCAGGAGATGCAGTTGCCATGGTTCACTGTAATAACTGTACATCTGATCTTAATGCATGGATTGGACTATTTAAAGAATTTTCAGAGATGTTTGGAATGAATATCGATATGAACGACATATATGGTAAATTATACAATAATGCCATGACCGGAGATAAGGACTGCGGCGGACTTCTTGCGTTCAATCTGTTTTCAGGAGAGCCTATCATAGGGCTTAACGAGGGAAGACCTATGTTTGCCAGAAAGCCGGATGCAAAGATGAATCTTGCAAACTTTATGCGTACACATCTATATGCCAGCCTTGCTACATTAAAGATCGGTTGTGATATTCTTTTTAAAGAAGAAAAGGTAAAAGTAGATACACTTTATGGACACGGAGGACTTTTTAAGACAAAGGGTGTCGGACAGAGTATACTTGCAGCAGCAATGGATGCACCTGTTGCGGTCATGGAGACAGCAGGAGAAGGCGGACCATGGGGAATGGCAGTTCTTGCAGCATACATGGTAAATAGATCAGAAGGCGAAGCATTAGAAGATTACCTTTCAGGGAAAGTATTCCATGGAGAGAAGGGCACAGTAATGCAGCCTGACCCGGCAGATGTAAAAGGATTTGATGAATATATAGCAAGCTATAAAGCAGCAATCAAAGCACAGAAAGACATGGTAGAGGCATTGCCATTATAAAAGGAGAGGTAAAAATGCTTGAAGAATTAAAAAAACAGGTATATGAAGCAAATATGGAACTCCCAAGAAGAGGACTTATCACTTATACATGGGGAAATGTCAGTGGAATAGACAGGAAAACAGGGTATTTTGTGATAAAGCCAAGCGGAGTTGATTATGATGCATTATCACCGGATGATATGGTGGTTATGGATCTGGATGGAAACAAGATAGAAGGAAAATATAAGCCATCGTCGGATACAGCGACACATCTTGAATTATATAAGAAGTATCCGGACATCGGAGGTGTGGTGCATACTCATTCACCGGAAGCTGTTGCATGGGCACAGGCCGGACGTGATATACCGCTTTATGGAACAACACATGCTGATTATTTCCTCGGACCTATCCCATGTGCGAGAAATCTCACAAAAGAGGAGATAGATGAGGCATATGAAAAGAATACTGGAAAAGTTATAATAGAGACATTTGAGACAAGAAATATAAATCCTGTTTACACGCCGGCTGTGCTTTGCCAGAATCATGGACCTTTTGCATGGGGAAAAGATGCAGCAGAGGCTGTACACAATGCGGTTGTATTAGAGGAAGTGGCAAAGATGGCAAGATACACAGAGATGATCAATCCTGATGTAAAGCCAGCTCCGGATAGTATAAAAGAGAAGCATTTTTACCGTAAACATGGTGCAAACGCATATTACGGACAGTAATTAATTTAGTTAAATAGGTTATTAGAGAGTGTGGTATATGATCGGGTATTGTAAGTTTTATAGGACTTGCAATACCCGATTTACATTAATTGGATGATGTAGTATATTTGTAAATGTAAAAAATTTAAACAGGGTGATTAGAAATGATTTTAGTTATTGAAATAGTATGCTGCAGTATTCTTTTTGCTATCCTTTTAATATGGAGAATAAAGACAAAACCAGAATGGAAAATTCAGGATATGCCAAAAGTTCTGCAAAAAAAAGTGGTAAGAAAACGTGAATATCGCCGAAAGAATTTTAAGATATTTACAGAAAAGGAAAAGACACTGAAGAGGCTGCCATTTTATATTTTGTCGGTTGTACTTCTTACCGTTATGATGTGGTTTGCAGGAGCAAGAAGCTTTGCAAAAGGATTCATATATTCGTTTTTGTTATGTGTGATAGTAAAATTGGTATGTGTGCTTGTAATTGATTGCGGCTGGTATGCTCATAATAAAAAAGTGTGGATAGATGGAACCGAAGAGCTTGCGCCGAAATCATATCAGAATTACAGATATTATTTTGGAACGATCCCAAGGGCTATGCTTATTGCCGCTTTTATGGCGGTATTCACAGGATTTTTTGTGGATATTATGCCGAGAATGGAAAACGATAATTATGCGGATAAGTACACAGAGGTAAATGATATATTAAATGAAGCTGTGAAAAATTATAAGGTTCCCGGAATTTCTGTTATGGTGGTCGATTCGGAAGGAATACTTTTTTCTGATAATTATGGAAAGTGTAAATCTTCACAGACTCCATTTGTTGTCGGAGCACTTGGCAAGTCTTTTACAGCATCATGCATCATGAAGCTTTCGAGAGAAGGAAGTTTAAGGCTTGAACATACTGTTGACAGGTATGTTGATGCAAAAAAATATTTCAAAGATCCGTCAGATGCAAAGAAAATAACGATACGCCAGCTGCTTAACAACACAAGCGGTCTTGGTGTATATCAGCATCTTGGAAATGCGAAGATCGTAAACAAAAATGGACAGTATACATATGCAAACATCAATTATGATCTGCTTGGAAAAGTTATAGAGTCTGTTACAGGTGAGACGTATAATGAATATCTGAAAAAAAATATTTTAAAGCCGCTTGGTATGTATAATACTTCCGCAGATGAAAGAACAGCTAAGGAAAATGGACTTATACAGGGTTATAGAAATTACTTTGGAGTGAATCTTCCATCAGCAGCAGAATTCCCGGATGAGGATTCATGGGCTACAGAGTCTGCCGGATATATCACATCAAGCGCAGCTGATATGGGTAAATATCTCCAGATGTTTTTGCGCGGAGGCTATGGTGTTGTATCTGAAAAGGGAATAAGCACTATGCTATATAACAGGGTGCCGACTGAAAAGAGTGGAAAATATCAATATGGAATGGGATGGCTGTATACGGATGAGTATGTAGAGCCGGTATTTAACCATTCAGGACGTGCCCAGAATTATATGTCAAGCATGTATCTTCTGCCGGAAAGTGATATGGGGATCGTTATCCTTGCTGATACGAACGATTATCTGGTCACGAATGATCTGATGGATCAGATTTCAAACAAGGTTATGCTCACATTGCTCGGACATGCAGCAAAAGAACTTGATCCATATGCATATGAAGACAGCCATATGATAATCAATCTTATATATATAGCACTTGTTATTGTAGGGATAGTTGAGATAATAAGAGCCAGAAAATGGAAGAGAAATACAGAAGGAAATATGATCATAAATATATTCCTTCATCTGTTATTACCGACAGCTATTATGCTTCTGCCGGTAATAATAGGGGTTCCGTACTGGGTAATATGGGAATATGCACGGGATTCATTTATAGTGCTTACGCTGAGCGCATTCTTACTTTATATTGGTGGATTGATGAAACTAAAGAAATAGCCAATAAAAATAGCCAATAAATTTAAAGCAGGATATATTTGCAAAAAGACTTTACAAGTTTTTTGTCTGAATCTGTATGGCAGATGCTTAGTATGCAGCTGTCATACAGATTTGTTTTTTGCAGTAATGTGCAATTATCAGATGACAGGCTTATGCCGCACGGATATTTTTCGCTGCTGTTTTCATCAGAGATATATAATATGCTGTCTTTGTATTTTTCAAGTATGTCATCGGATAAGTAATCTCTTAGATCTGCATAGACACCGCCAGGGGCAAAGTGGTCAAAAGTATCTTTGTCCTGAATGCTTATATCATATTCGCCTGCATTGTAGTATGCAGTAAGTGCAGCAATCTGTGAGTAATCGGTGCTGTTGTTTATATTAAGCATAATATTCTGGTTTAATGTTATCTGTGATTTTGATGTGTCATATCCGTTATCTGACAGAAATTTGTTCATAACATCTGTTGTATCGGCATCGCTTTGTGAATTGACACACAAAACATCAAGTACAGAGTCTTTCTGGGATTGCTTTTCGTGAATAAACGAAATAATAAAAATAAGTATAAAAATTACTGCGGCGATCGGGATTTTATAGTAATCCCATATATAATCAATTTTTCCTTTAAATGATAAATCCTTAAATTTTGTTTTATGTTCCATTTTTACCTCCGGTCTGAATTACTGACTTCATATACTCTGTTATGGCAACGACTATACGCAGGCAGGCTGCGCAGCTGCCCCGGACGTTACCTTACCACAAGTATAAGACATGGTGTGTGGGAATGCTATAAGTTTATAAAGTGTTTATAATTTGTATGGAAAAATATAATAAAATCTGTTAAAATACTTTTAGGCATTTTGCCTGATAAAGATTTTGGAAAGGAGCTACTATGAAAAAAAGCAATAGTAAAAGTAATAAGGTATTTGTACCTATTATTATAGTTCTTGCGATTCTTACAATTGCTGTTATAGCACTTACTGTTTTGGTCAGAATGAAGGGTGGTCATTCATCGAGTGCAAAAGAACAGAGCGATACATCAGTTGTGGAAGCTGTTGACAGTGGGACAGAGGTAGATTTTGTAGAAGACTATAAGCTTGATGATTATGCTTCAAAGGCTGCAGACGGAACACAGACTACAACAGGATCAGCTAAAATGGATGATCCGAATGGTTATATACTTCCGACAAGCAATTCAGCAGAACTTACGGATGCAGATCTCTCTGGGCTTACAGCGCAGGAACTTACATATGCCCGTAATGAGATATATGCAAGATATGGGTATGTATTTGATTCCAAAGAACTTAACGATTATTTTGCTACAAAGAGCTGGTATACTGTAAATTCAGCCGCAACGGATGATTCTTTGAGTGATCTCGAAAAGAAAAACGCAGAGTTTATCAGAACCTATCAGGAAAATAATCAATTAAAATATGATGTAAAATAAGGAGGTATAAATATGTTTTGTCCGAATTGCGGAACAAAGAATGATGATGATGCACTGTTCTGTGGATCTTGCGGTACTAAATTACAAGACAAGGCAGTAGTACCACCAGTAGATAATGATTTTAAACCGGATATTGAACTTGTACAGGCAGAAGTTCAAAATGGGGCACAGGCATATGCACAGCCGGAAGAACAGGTTCAACCTCAGCAGTCGGTACAGGCAGGTGAACAGACTCAGTCACAGCCGTATACACAGCAAAATATATATGGACAGCCACAGATGCCAAATCAGCAGAATATGCCGGAATATCAGGCGCCGGGGCAACAGTATTATGCACCTGTGCAGAAGCAGAAACCGCCAAAGAAACCATTTAAGGTAAACAAACTGGCTGTTGTAACTGGAATTTTAAGTGTCGCATTTATAGCTTCTATAGTTGTATTTTTTGTTGTTGGAAAAAATACATTCAGTGCACAGAATGTCGCAACAGATTACTTTAAGGCAATAATAAATGGAGACTGGGACGTTGCCTATGATATGATGGATATGGAGGAGTCTGACTTTATAAATAAAGATATGTTTGTAAAGGCGGTAAATGGTTCAGATACACTAAAAGTAAACAAATACACGGTAAAAGCCAGTGAAAGCAGTATCGCAGCGGATGCTGTGATAAAATACAGAAAACGTGGCGCATCATCGGATGATGAATTGGAGCTTTCCATGAATAAAGAAGACAGCAAGCAGTTTTTATTATTTGATTCATGGAAAATAAGCTCTGATTCATATACTGTAAGTGATTTTACTGTCCAGGTCCCAAGCGGAACAACTTTATATATCGATGATGTTGAGGTACCAGAGAAGTATATTGATGAAGATACAGATTCGTACACAACATATACAATAGATAAGCTGTTTAAAGGAACACATACTTTCTATATAGAAACAGGAGATTTTGAGAGTTCAAAAGGAACATATGATGTAGAGTATGATGAAGACTACTATACTGTGGATTCTATAAAAATAGATCAGGATTCCCAGAAAGAAATTGTTGAAACAGCATATGGTTATATGAAACAGATTATTGATGCAGCATCAACAGGACAGAAATTTAATTCCATAAAAGATATTTTTACTGATGATGCAGCAAAGGATGCTAAAGACGAATATGAAAATTATTTTGCCAGTGAATTTTATGCATATGCAAAAGATGATGGAATTACAGGAGTTGCGCTCTCAAAGGTGGAGGCAGATGTAGAATCTGTATATATAGAAGAGGGGGAAGTATTTATTTCGATTTCTATCAGATATGATGATGCAAATACAGGATTGACGACAGATTGGTGGACAGGAAGTCTTAAAAACGGATCTGCGTCCACATCAGGAAGCACAGATATGCTTCTTAAATATGTTGATGGAAAATGGATTATTGCCAATGGATACTCAATACCTGCAACAATATCTTACAATAATTGGTTCTAATTATATTTTTTAATATCAGGAGGAAAGAAAAATGGGAAATTTTTGTACTAAATGTGGAAAGCCATTAGCAGATGGTGAAGTTTGTAATTGCCAGGGGGCAGCACCACAGATAGATCCGGCTCAGCAGGCCGCACCACAGCAGCAGTCAGCCGCAGTACAGCAGCAGTATCAGCAGGCACCACAGCAGCAGTATCAGCAGGCGCCACAGCAGCAGTATCAGCAGGCACCACAGCAGCAGTATCAGCAGGTACCACCACAGCAATATCAGCAGCAGTATCAGCAGATGGCACCACAGCAGTCGGCCGCATCTGACTATTTCAAGCAATTTTTTAACACAGCACTTAATGTCTGGAAAAAACCTGTCACAGCAGGCAAAGAGTACGTTATGTCTGGAAAGTTCACGCTTGCGATCGGATATCTTTTGGTCCAGGCTGTACTTGCAGTGATCCTTGGAATGGTATTTGAAGCAAGAAGCTCACTTGCAAATCTTGCAGAAATTGTAGGATCTTCAGTAGGAGTTACATATGTAAAAGTATTTTTCGGAACACTTTTTCTTTCTGCTATATTCAGCATAATGCTTGCAGGTCTTCTCTTAGGATTTAATCTTATTGCAAAAAACAATATGACATTTAAGAATGCACTCTGTCTTGCATCTGTAAGATCTATAGTTATTGCACCAGCTATGGTAGTTGCACTTATAATTATACTTATCAATCCTTTATGGGGAGGAGTATTCTCACTTATAATAAATATCTGGGGATTTATAGCGATTGTAAAAGCGCTTCCTGTAGTATCAGAGCAGAGTGATAACTTATTAGTCCACCTTATTACAGCAGCAATTCTTATATTTGTTATAATTGCACTTATAATAATGTTTACGATTGGACTTGAGTGTTATTGCCCGGGAGTTGTGTCTGAGATCAAATCAGCATTAGGAATGTTCAGCGGAAGCAGTAGTAGCATAAAAAATTATTGGTAAAATATAACATTGTATTAACATCTCGAAATAAAAGGGGCTGTAAAATAAGTCCCTAATATAAGAAACGCCA
>ULRV01062973.1_pt1 | contig 28303 bp, 14 predicted proteins | sample 1955791 | NCBI WGS metagenome assembly ULRV01 (sample SAMEA4835692, study PRJEB28245) | human gut metagenome | biome: gut microbiome; material: fecal sample | place: Denmark | collected 2008 | reverse complement strand
TGAAGCGTGTACCACGGTGCCCATACACTGGTACCACGGATATTCCGATTGATCAATTCTTCAGGATAAGCACTCAGATAGCCGTTACCCAATGCGGTTTGTACCTCCGCCAGGCCATTCACCAGACTATCCCCTTTTTGTTTGAACTGTTCACTGCCGGTTGCCGCATACATCAAGCCGTAGGCAGAAAGCAAGTGCCCTGTGGTGTGTCCACGCAATTCACAGTCCAAGGACTCCCATCCACCTAACTTCTTTACTGTCATATAACCACCTTCACGACCTGCAAACACGCCAGCATTGGTACGAAAACTATGCAACAGCCTGTTCACCTCTATAGAAGCCATCCACATAGAATCACGCATCATATTTTCACGAAAACGGCTTGGAAGCAAACGAACATCTTTCAAATCAAAACTCTTGACTTTCATCGGAGCCACGGTTTCTCTCTTCAACTTTCCGGCATGTTGGCCGGGATAAACAGACTGGGCCGTCAAAGCACCCGACATAGCCAATAACCCGGCTACAACTAAAATTTTCTTCTTCATTGTCTTTTTCTAATTAGTTCCTCAATCGACATTCAAACTTGCTACATAATACGATAAAAGAGAGAAAAACACTCAATGCTTTTCTCTCTTTTCATAAATAGGTCCAACTATAAAACAGTTTTTTATCTACTTTATCTTTATTCCTTCGATATATTCATTCGTGATAAAACCCTTTAAATCCTTTATCTTCTCTCCATTAACCACCACATTTTCAAACGTAATATTCCGCACCATCCTTTCTTTATCCAGCCCTTTTATCAACGAAGGATTCTCGCCTACTCCGTTATAAGTAATATTACGGAAAGTTACTCCATCAATGCTCTGTCCGGGCTGTTTGTCATATTTAGGATTGAAACGAATGTTGATATGGAACAATTTTCCTTCTTGAATACTTTCCACCCGAATATCCTCAAATAAAATATTCTTCACCCTGTTTCTATCACCGGCATCTATAGCCATACATCCCTGATAAGGCACATCATCTTCATCATGTTCCAAAATATCAATATTCCGAAAAATCAAATTTTCAATGGTCTCACCTATCAAGGACTCCGGATCACCATGACCACCTACATTGATAGGATGAGCAATATCCGCCCAAAGAATGGAATTCTGTACAGTGATATTATCCGAACCGCCCCACCAGTTCCAACGATGATTATATAAAGCAATGCAGTCATCACTATTACGCATAAACACATTGTCTATCAATACATCGTGACAGCACATCATGTCAATGCCATCACTCCAACCTTTGCAACTAAAAGATTTCAAATTTCTGATTGTCACCCCTACAGAACCTCCTCCGAATACCGTGTAATGATCCGGATTGATCACCGTTATGCCATCCACCACTACATTTTTAGAATCTGTTATTTCAATGCCACGAATAGGATGATCCAAGATACCTCTACCCACAATACGTACATTTTCGGCTTTATCCACCCATAGTTTTGCTTTCACAACTGCTCCCGGAGCCAAATAAACCGTCGTATTACTTGGTATCCTTATCTGATTGTTTGGCAAATCTTTAGGTCGATGCACTCCCGGCCCAAAATACATCACTCCTTTCTCTTCTTTCGAGTAAGTCTCCGTTTCCATCGGATTGGCAAACACATGAAGGTTATGCAACCTATCCCCATTAAACTCCACAGAAAGATATCGGGGTTTATCAAGCATAAATGTAATCACATTCTTATATTGTACATAGCGTATATCATTTACCTGCGGACGAATATCTACCTCATGAATCGTTCCATTATTCTTTTTTACCATTACCTCCACAAGACTGCCCATATCAAACTGTACCATCGAAGCATCTTGTACCCTATCCATATCCACCTGCACATTATATTCAAACAGGTCTTTCCATTCACCCCCCGGAACACGGACACGGACTGTATAATCATCATTATGAGGCATACCTGTTTTCAATCCTTCGGGATAAGTCACCAACTGAGCCTGTGCAACCGCACAACACACCATAAAACAAAAGGCTAATAACTTTTTCATTTTTATGCTTTTCTTTTTAAATACGTTTGATAAGCATTTTCCACTCAAAAATAAAAGCCTATTAACCATTTTCTCATCAACAATGATCTTATCTTCTAGAATTTATTCCGTTCCACCTCTTTTCCTTCCTGAAAGAATACCACTTCATACGATGCGTTATCATCTGATAGTAACATATCCGAATCAAACATCAGACACTCAATCTCATAAGGTTGCAATGTTTTCAAAGCAATCCTTCTTTGGCTGGAACCGTTGCATATCACCTCAACTTCCGTCGGTTCCGATGCAGACAAACCAAAGTTCTGTATCTCTACCTTCAACCCACCTTTTTCTTTATCAAACAGAGGGCGACGGGCGGAGAGCAGAGCCGGCCGATAATTCACGTATGGCAAACGGGCATAACCATACAACATATTCCCTTTTTTATCTTTACCTATCATTTTAGGAGCAAATTCATCCGAAGTGATGCCACTGCCCTTCGCTTTAAAGACCACAATCAAATCTTTGCCCGACACCTTGGTCTTCACAGGCTTGCAACCACGTCCAAAATTCACTTCGGTAAATGAACCGAATCGCAACGACTTTACATCCACATCTGTCTGCGGATTAAAACCTGATTCGGCAGCAATCTTTACCTCAATAGTACGAGTAGACGGAGTGATCTCTTCTTCATTCAAAACAGACAATAGCATTCCTTTATTCAGAGGAATACTTATATTTTTGGAACTATGTTTATCGTTAGGCAGATCGTTCCATTTAATGGTATCAATCACGGCAAAATTCATTTGGACAGCACGCCCCTTCTCATCCTGAAAAACTTTAGGGCGCTCATATTTAAACCAATGTTCCACCGCTCCATCCTTATGGAATGATACACCCGGCACGTATGCTTCCCCTTGTTCTGTCACCCAATGCACTCCGTCCTTGGAACGCTGATAGAAAGCAATTCTGCCCAACCAGTCATTCACGATCAAGTGATATTGCAACTCATCCCGCCATACCACGGGATCTTCGAATCTGCCTTCCACATCCGGATAAACTCGTTTGTCAGTCAACTGCATATAAGGTGAAAGTCCGTCTTTACTGATCCAGACACCTCCACCCCGACATACCATCAAGTAAGAATCATCCTGACGGCGGGCAAAAGTCAAATTGGAAAGCCCCTCTATGATTTTTCGGTCACGAGAATCAAAACTGAATTTACCATACGTCCACACCTTGCTGTCCACCCCGTCTGCTATATAGTAACCGTCAATCACATAGACCACGACACGGCCATCCTTTAACTGGAACGCTTCCGGATTATGTCCTTTTCCCACAGAATTTTGAATTTTAAAAGGTCCTTCCAACCGATCACTTACTGCATGGAAAACAGTAGAATTCGACCAAAACATGTGCCCTTTCGGAGAATCCTCAGGCCAGCCACACACAAACAAATGGTATTTACCATCCGTATCCTGCAATATATTTCCTCCCCAAAAGAAACTCCGGGAAGTTCTATTCCATTATCCACATAACGATTCAGTACACTGTCCGTACCCCAAATCCCCTTAATCTGAATGCCGTCCGGCATAGGAAGGAAACGGTCCATAAAACGTGCGCCTTTTACTAAATGCTGCCATTCGGCAGGACGTTCACGCTCGGTTATCTGCGCATCTACTGAAGTTAAAAAGAAGCTTGCCGCTATTAAAAAGAAGAGTTTTTTCATTGTGTCATTCATTACACGTTAACAAATCGTTTATTTATGTGCTCAAAAATAAAAAGATTAAGCTGACCTAAATATAAGTCAGCTTAACAAAAAGCACGTAAACCTTTGCGTAAAATAAAATACCTTAAGAAGCCACCTGTGGATTTATTTAACCAAACATGGGATTACAACTGACTAACCTCTTCGAATGTCAATCCTGTAATTTCCATAATATCTTCTGTAGAGAATCCTTTTTCTTTCATTCTCCGGGCATTTCGAAGAACACCTTCTTTAATGCCCTCTTCACGACCTTCTTCACGACCCTCCGCACGTCCTTCTAATCGTCCCTCTATCTTTCCCTCTATCTTTCCCTCCAACTTAGCAGAATCAAGAACATCATTCTGGATCATCAAAGCGCTAAGATGTTCATCATAGGCATGGCGTTCCTGAGGCGTCATTGAATAATATTTCAATTTTTCACGTGCCTCACCCAATCCGGGAGCAGTCGTGTCAGGACGGATAATACCCGTCTTCAAATATTCTATCCATTCCTCTAAAGGGGTCACCGCCACCTTGTTAAACTCATTCACACGGATCAGAAAATACTCCGGATAAATTTCGGAAGGCATACGGGGCACAATGGCATCCTTTTCCCGAGTACTCACTTGAAGAAAGTCTCCTGTATGCACTCCTTTAAATATATTCTGCCCATGATAAAGATAATCAGTTCCATGACCAATATCGAAATAAAGAATGCTGATAGAATATATCTTTTTAACTTTATAATAAGTCTCGCCCAATGAGATATGTTCTGTAATGGCTTTAGCCACTCCATACAGGATACGCTCCAAATAATACAGCTCACGCGTATTTTGAATCTCGATGATAACAATCTCATTTTTACTATTGAGAGCTTTGATATCAACCCGATTGAACTTATCATTCTCCGTTTGCTGGTTACCCTCGCTTTCCAAAATCTCCACTATATGAATTTCATCACCTATCAGTACCGTAAGGAATCCTTCGAGCACACCAAAATTAGCTTTATGACGCAGCAGACGCTTAACAGCCCAATCAAAGCGGATATATTTATCTTGTAATTCCATAAGAATATAATTTATTCATTTTCAATGGACAAAGATAGCAAAAAGGATCATTCTTTAAAAATTATCCTACCTAAATAATTACCTTTTCTTTTTATTTCGCAAAGATGATTTCTTTTATATGCTCTCTCTAAAAAACACCGACCACAGAGTTTTAAATCTTCTTGAAGCTCTTGCTTGAAACTACCTTTTTTCATTTTACAAATACAATATCACCTACATGTTCCCCAACAAAGAAACGCGCCATGTCCGACGTTTTATACCATGCAGGCTTACCGGTCATATCATCCGATATAACTTTACCGTTTATCTTCAGATTCTCAAAACGAATATTCTTCACCATCCGTTCCTCGTCGTAGCCAACGATATGTGAGAATTCGGCATGATCGCCATTATAGGTAATATCTTTAAAAAGCACATTCTCAATGCCCCTGCCCGGAGCCTTGCAATACTTCTTATTGTAAAATATACGCAGATTCACCAATTGTCCTTGCCGGAAATTCTCGATGCGGATATTCTCGAACCGTACATTCCGGACCAGATTATTATCACCTGCATTGATAGCCAGACAGCCTTGATAATCCACTTGCATTTCCCGATGATCCAAAATATCAATGTTCCGGTAAGTCAGATTCTCCATCACTTCATTCCTATCCACATCTCCGTGTAACCCGATAAAAATAGGGTGCGCCACATCTGCCCACAAGGTAGAATTCTGCATTGTCACATTACGGCATCCGCCATGAAACCCCATACGTGTAGCATACACGGTAGTGCAATCATCGGAGTTACGGCAAAATACTCCATCAAACAAGACGTTGTTGCTGGCAAATACATTCATACCGTCCCCCCACCCATATGAACTGACAGCCTTTACATTGCGGATTGTCACACTGTCCGAACCTCCAGTGGGGCATTGGGTTGTGATGAGACCTTCCACATATATATTTCGTGAATTAATAATGCTGATGCCTGCCCCACGACCTTCGGGATGCACCTCACCCCGTCCCAGAATTTTCACATCACGGGCATTGACCGCACGGATACATCCACGCACAATGGCCCCACCTGCCACATAGACCGTCTTTCCCGAAGGAACATTAAGTGTATCGCCGGGTAACTGATGTATTCCCGGAGCAAAATAAATCAGATTCTTATCTTTCAATTTCTTCGGGCGATTTTCATCTATCGGATTCGCAAAAAGATGAAGATTATGGAATATGTCTCCATTTACCTCAATGGACAGATTACGCGGACGGTCTAGCGTAAAAGTCATCGTACTGCCGCTAATCTGCGGAGTGATACCATACGACAACGGACGCACCCTGCCACTCTTTACTTCTCCTTTATTATAGGTAACGGAAACTTCCACCTGACCGGAAAAGTCAAAATATCCCATTGAGGCTAGTTCAACATGATGCTTCGTCTGGCGTACTTCATCTACTTTCATCGGATAAGTAACTACTTCTTTCCATCCACTGCCAGATTGCCTCACCCGAACTGTAAAATCGTCTTTCAACTCCACCCCGTCACTAGGAACCGTATAAGTTATCAACTGGTTTTGTGCATAAAGAATACAGGTCATCATCCATAAAAGACCTGTCAAGCATAATGTTCTCATTCTTTTCATTTGTAAAGTCTGCTATTTATTTTAGAATATACGTTCAATAACTATCAATCACTCAAAGCGCCTACCAGCAATTCTAATATACCACAATTTCATTATCAATTAGGGCATGAAATAATCCTTTACCTAAAGAATATTCTTATTTCACACCCTAACTACTATAAATCAGTCTATTGATTTTCGATTTATCCTTCAGTTTTTATTACCAACCAGGATTCTGCGTTAATTGCGGATTCAAACGTATCTGCTGACGAGGAATAGGATCTAAATAATCCCTTTGTGTATAAAGCAAATTACCAGCCAAAGTTGCTATAGAACGTCCATAGTCAGGGTCGTTAGGATCAGAGCCCTCATAAAGCCCATAAAGCAAAGGATATTTTTCTGGATAATAACAGGGTTCACCGAAGTAAGTGGCATCATTGGCTTTCTCTGTTTCGTATGCCGTCCCCAAAACATGTCGACCCAATTTACGACCAGTCAAGTTAATATGCGCAATACCCCAACGTTTTAAATCGTCCATACGAAAACCTTCACCAAAAAGTTCACATGCACGCTCTCTACGTATTTCATCCAACATATTCATTTTTTTACAAATAGTTTTTCCTGTAGCATGATCCCAATAACCAGCATCCCAAACATTAGCAATTAACGCATTGGTCAAAGGAGCCACTCCAGCACGAGCACGATTTTTATTAATAGAGAAATTAAGATCTTCATCTGAAATGTTTCCATTATTCAATTCACAAGTCGCCTCGGCATAAATACAATGCACCTCTGCCAAACGAATCAATGGAAAATCTGCAGATTCTGTATTATCCGGACGATTTGCCCCTTCAATCAAATACTTACGGCTGCTGTATCCCCCCATTGTACTATTATTTCTAATTGTGGGATGGAAGACTGCACAAGAACTACTATATACGGGATCAGTAGGATCATAATGATCATTGTCCTTAGGAAACACAGGAGTAGGATAAGGTTGACTAGCATCCATACGTTGACGTCCATCTTCAGTACGGCTACTATAAGATACACGGTCAGGTAAGAAAGTACAACCAACAAAACGATAATCACGATTACGATATTCACCTATAAATGTTGCATATCCCTCGAATTCTGGATTATTCTGCGCATCAGACATACTACCTGTATAACTGATACGAATAGGAAGTCCATTACGACAAAGGAAAGATTCACCAAACTGAGCACTCATACCCGTTGCTGCACCTACCATGACCGAATGCGATAAATTAATACCACCACGACTCAGATCGTAGTCATATTTTTTTGAGAAAATAAATTCTTTATTCGTACTTTTTCCAGCACTTTTGAAATTAGGAATATTTCCACCCTTATCATCAATATTAAACAAATAGTAATAACTCAAAGAATCACATTCTGCCCACAACTTATAAGTTCCACTTTCAGCTTCTTCTATCACCTCTTTTGACATCTGCTTTGCTTCTGTCAACATATCGGTTATAGAAGGATATCCTTCCGGTTTAACAGTTCCTGCCCCCTGCGAACTCCCATCACCATCTAAATCATAATTGATAGCAGGAACATACTTTTCCCACGTAGCCTCATAAAGCAATACTCTGGCCAAAAAAGATTTGGCAGCTTCCTTGCTTACTTTTCCTTTGCTTCCTTCCGGAATTTCCGTTTCTTTAGGCAAACGCTTTACAGCCTCTCTTAAATCGGACATAATAAAGGCTGCCACCTCATACCGACTGTTTCGCGGGGCCTGTAACACTCCATCACTAACAGTCAACACATGGTCTGAAATAGGCACACCACCAAAATGTTGCAACAAATAAAAATGCTGCCATGCGCGAAAAAAATAAGCAGTCCCCACAGACTGGGCAATATCACTTTGGCTACCATCATAAGCTTCTGCCTTTTCCAACAATATATTGCAAGTACGGATATGCGAATAAGGCTTATCCCAACTCCAATTTCCTTCCGATGCCGAACCACCTCCATTGCTTCCTAATCCACTGATATCCGTCCCTCGGTCCATTATATCACCGTATGACGGCTTATTATCCAGATTTTTCCATCCAATTACATTATATAAAGCATTGGCTGCCTGTTCAAAATGTTCAGGAGTCTTAAACACAATAGCCTCTGTTCCCTGAGACAACGGTTCTTTATCAAGAAAGTCACTGCATGCAGTCAATGACATCACCACAGCCGATGCAAGAAAAAATTTATTTATTATGGTTTTCATATGTTTATATTTTAACAGGTTATTAGAATGTAACATCTACTCCGAATGTCAGCAATCTGCTGAACGGGAATGTGTTATTTGAATTTTCACCATATTCCGGATCATATCCATCCTTTACTTTTGTCCATTCCCAAAGATCATCACCGGAGAAGTAAACTCTCAATTTACTGAGTCCGGCTTTTGAAATCCACTTTTGAGGCAATGAATACCCCACTACCAAAGATTTCAAACGGACATACCGATTATTCTGAACACTGACATCTTTATTATTATAATTCCACTTATTAAAATTCTGGTCACGTGAAGCAATAGTATATTCTGCATCCCGATTATTCTCACTCCACATTTTCCCTGCGAAGTTTTTATTTTGCAGAACATAATTTGTAGTCCATGGAGCAGCCAAATATCCACCTCTTAACAATACTTGTTTACCTACTCCTTGGAAGAAAGCCGAGAAATCGATTCCTTTCCATTCCAATCCCAATTTAAAGCCAAATGTCAAACGAGGGGCCATATCTCCTGCATAGTAAAGATCATCTTTTGTTATAGCACCGTCACCATTCAAATCGACTACTTTACGAGCCCCCGGACGAAGTGTATTAGTAGATGCCTCCTGAGGTGCAGGAAGAATATTATTAGCTTTCGGTCCTGAATGATCCGCATTCCAATAATACTTCTCATAATATGCAGCCACTTCATCTGCACTTTGGAAAATACCATCAGTTTGGTATACATACAATGCTTGTCTTGGCATACCGATTAAGCGATTTTCATTCTTACCCTCATTAGGTACATTTTCATTATTAGCTAATTCAAGCACTTTTGACCATGCATCCGAAAGAGATCCTCCAATGTTATACTTTACCTGACCTATTTGATCATTCCAATTCAAAGCCAACTCCCAACCACGGGCACGAAACTTACCATTGTTGGTTTTAGGAGCAGCCGCACCTAAAATAGAAGGATATTGTACATCAATAAACATACCGTTATTGGTCTTGATAAAATAATCAAATGAACCTCTCAAACGATTGCTAAGAAAAGCAAAATCCACTCCCACATCGTGGCTGTCAATAGTTTCCCATGTACGTTCCGCAGATCTCATACCGTCTACCCACAATGAAGTATGCGTACCGGGATTTACACCAAAAATAGTCGTACCAGTTTTGATAGTAGCAAATCTCTCGTAATTGTCAATACCTTCCACACTACCTGTTCTACCATAATTGTAACGCAGCTTCAAATCACTCAACCATGAAACATCTTTTAAAAAGTCTTCATTTGAAAGTCTCCAAAAACCAGAAATAGAATAAAAATTTTTCCAACGTTGTTCTTTCGCCAACTTAGAAGACCCATCCCGACGACCCAATACCTCTATTGAATATTTATCAGCATAAGTATAATTCAAACGCCCTAAATAAGAAACCAATCCCCAAGAATTCTGTCCACCATATGCCTCATTATTATTTCCATTCACCCATACATCCAAATCTGCTAATCCAGACCCCGGATAAACAGCACCGGATTTACGAACCGCACCTACCCTTTTATATGTTTCTTGTTCGGCAGTCATACCCAACATGGCAGAAACGCTATGCACATCAGCAAAAGTACGATTATAATTAGCAAAAGCACCTAAAGTAATGTTTTCCCATTTCGCTATTTCTTCTTTCAATTGTCCGGGACCTTGCTTATTACCAGTCTGTGTACCTACCCAATCATAATATTGTACTTTATTCTTCACTTCCTGCATATTTCTCTGTACAGTCTTATAAGCCCCCGAAGCTGAAATAGAAAGTCCTTTTACCCATTTAGAAAAATCATAAGTTGCTTTAGCACTTCCTCTAAAAGTTGTCAATGAATTTTTCTTCTCCCCTCCTTGGGTCAACCCACCAATAGGATTCCGGTTACCACTAAATGTATCATAAGCCTGACCATTTTTATTATACACAGTCCAAAACCAAGGATCAAAATATCCAGCTCCCACATCAGTAGTTGGGGTTATAATATCACGTTTGTCATACGACATACTTGTTTCAAATTTCAAAGCATCTGTCGCTTGATAATCAGCATTTAAACGACCACTATATTTTTTTTCTCCATCATTAGCAACTTTCAACTGTGAATTATTATCCGCATACCCCAAAGACGCTCGATAACTAAACTTTTCATCTGCTCCAGAAATACTAATCGAATGCTTTTGAGAAGTTGCCTGACCATAAAGATAATCCATCATATACACATTTGGGTCCCAACGTTCCACTTTATCACCATTTTGTAATGTCAAGACTTTACCTGCACGAAGAGCATTAAAAAGAGTTTCCCCCTTATATACTGTTGGTGCACCAGTAGCCGGATCAATATCCGATTGATCCAAAGTAGGACCACCAAAAGAATTAAATATCCACCAATTTACAGCTTTATGAATTTCATCAGCAGTAGTTAAACTAGGATTTAAAGCGGCAGCATCATTATATTGAGCTTCATAAAACATATCCAACCATTCCCGATTATTTGTAATAGGAGGCTGAATACCGTTAATTGTGCGACTAACAGAGCCACTATATGATATTTGAGCCTTTCCTTTTTTACCACGCTTTGTTGTTACCAGTACAACACCTGAAGCCGAACGGGCACCGTATATCGCAGCCGAAGCATCCTTCAAAACTGAAATATTTTCAATATCACTTGCATCCATAGCATTTAACTCATCCAATGAACCTGTTATACCATCAATGATAACTAATGGAGAAGATTTTCCATTAACAGAAATATCACCACGTATTTTCATCTCTGCTCCCTCACTACCCGGACGAGTAGAAGTGCGTGTAATAGTCAATCCCGGAACTTCACCTTGCAAAGCTACTGTAGCATTAGCAATACCCTTATTTTTAAAAGCCTCATCCCCCTTGATCTGACTAATAGAACTAGTTAAAGAAGCTTTCTTTTGGGCACCATAACCAACTACTACTACTTCATCCAGCACCTCAGTATCCTCTTTCAAAACGACCTTAACGTTTGTTTTCCCTGATATATTAACTTCCTGAGTCTTGTATCCGATATAAGAAATGACCAATATGCCTTTTTCCGGAACATTATTCAATGTAAAATTACCATCAAAATCGGTAATTGTACCATTAGTCGTGCCTTTTACTTGTACCGTAGCACCAATTACCGGTTCTCCTGTAGCATCCACCACTTGCCCTTTTACCGTTCCAGTCTGCATAACAGTCTGCACCCCATTCACCTCTGCAAATACAGTCTGCGGGCTACCTGCCAACAAGGCAGAAGCCATCACCGTAGAAAACAAGATTCTTCTCGATGAAAATTTAAAGAATTCGTTTTTCATAAACTTAAAATTTAATATTAACAGTTTTATTGTTGTTTTCTTATTATATACACTGTTTGATAAACTCGCGCACCTCATGCCGCCCTATCCTTAAATGGTTTTCAACGGTACGGTGCGAAAGATTTAATTCCGCTGAAATATCTGAAATAGATTTGTCTTCAAAACGACTCATTGCATAAATAGTACGACGCCGTGGAGGAAGCAAAGACAATCTATATTTCTCACACGCTTCCAAATCATTGGCCACCACACGAAGTTCTGTTTCATTTGTATAAGCAACCGTATGCTCATATAAATAAGAAGTAACTTCTTGCCTCTTATAATAACGACGTAAATAGTCAGTTACCAAATTACGAGCAATAGTAAAAATAAAATACTTAATAGTCTCTGCACAGAGCATCCGATCGTAGTCCATCAGCCGTACATACACATCTTGAGCCAAGTCTTCCGCCTCTTCTTTATGAGCTATCCTATAATAGATATACAGATAGACCGAATGATGATAATTCGTATAAGAATCCTCTATTAATTGAGTAGATTTCATGGATATGTTTTTCATGTCTTCAGCTTTTTGGGTTACATTTACGAATGCAAATATAGAAGGTAGAAGGACAAGAAAAACACTTTTTCTATTCTAATAAATCTCATATCATTACCCTAGACCAAAGACAGACTAATCCGCTAGTTTATAACAGATTAAGAATTTGACACACTCAGTATCATATAATAATTTGAGACTCTCAACAAAAAATAGAGAGGTTATTCATTGTTTTTCCCAATACTTCGGATGTACTCATTGGGAGTGATATTAGTCGCTTTTTTAAAATATCGAAAGAAAGAAGCTCTTGAACTGAACCCACACAACTCAGCCAAAGCACTCAAAGTGTATTTAGCATATTCATCTTTCTCCACCAAGCGCTTGAATTCAGCTATGCGATAATCATTGATATAATCATAATAATTACGGTTTAGATACTGATTAAATAAATAGGACAAAGTATGAGATGATGTGCCAATGGACACAGCCAAATCGGCAATCTTCAAATTAGGATTAGTATAAGGTTTTTCTCTATGCATAACAATCTCCAATTTCTCAGCCAACCGTTTACATTCCTCCACACTTATCTTATTTGTCCTGTATTTCTCTTCCGCTACAATATGGGATTCCTCAACTGGCTGAATCTCCTTTTCTATAACTTTAGCAGAGTCAGGCATCAGTTCTTCCCTTTCGTTCTCCACCTCTTTCTTTTTTTGATAAAGGACAGCAATGCTTCCGGTCACCACAGCTATCACGATGAACACTATGCTCCATATACTAATAGAAGACGCTATTTTAACCGTTAGCTGAGTTTCTGACTCTGGATTCCCCATCTGTCTTACTTTAAAAGTATAATTACCGGACGGTAAATCATAATAAGTAATATCCGAACGACCTGTCAAAGCCATCCATCCGGTATCCTCACCCTCTAATTGATATTCGTATGACATAAAAGCAGGTGCCGTATAACTGAAATCAGAAAAGTAAAAGGTAACATTCTTCTGAGAAGCTTCCAATGAAATTTCACTCTTGCCGCCATCTCCCACAACAGATTGCACTACAGATTTTCCATTTACACATATATCTGTTATGGCAACCGAATAGGGAACGGATTTCCTCTGATTCATCCGCACTGTATCCAAATACAGAAGCCCTTTGGAGTTTCCAAACCAAATGCCGTTCTCATCACGTACCGGCGGACAAAGAGTAAAAATGGAACTGGGAATACCATCAACAAAATTATAAGGAATAAAATGGTCTTTCTTATCATACCGGAACAAACCATTGTTAGTTCCCAGCCATAACCACTTTTCACGATCCTCTACAATAAACATACCATCATTCCCATCCAAAGGAGTCCCCGGCTGCAAACGCCTAAAAATAGTCATAGACAAATCAGAGATAAAAAGAGAGCCTTTGTCCGGAAAAAAATAAAGATCATGGTTGGAATCTTCGTAGATCACTCTTATTTTTTCCTTATGAATAAATCCCTCAGGAAACACATCGGTTTTCAATGTCCGGGCAGAGGGGTCCCAAATGCACATTCCATTCTCTGTACATATCCATCCTTTATGAGTGGAATCAAAATAGATTTCATATACGTTCCCTTCTGGCAACTTAGAATTGGCACTGGTATAATGAGCTATCTGTCTGCCGTCTTTATAGCAGAATATTCCTAAAGATGTTCCTATCCACAAATTCTTTTCACGATCCTGCTTGATACAAAAAATATGTCCCTTACTAAAAGGCATTCCTCCATCCGGTTCAAAATCTCTGAGTGTCAAAGTCGCAGGATTTAAAACATACATTCCACCACCGTATGTACCTATATAATACTCATTCTGATAATACAGACAACTGAAAATCATATTTGAGCGTAACTGTGGAACCTTGAAACTTTTATAACGATGATTTTCTTCGTCAATATAAAAAAGTCCGTCACGAGATCCAATCAGTTTCTCTTTCTCTTTGATAGCAAGTGCACGTACTGGCATATCTCTGGAATCAAAAAAAGGAGCATACGTATAAGTGGAGAACAGCCCACTCTGATATAATGTGTAATCCAACCCCAGCTGATAGAATCCTACCCAAATCAAACCTTCTTTATCAACCAAAACAGAATAAACGGAATTAGAACGCAAAGTTTCATCCTTCCCTGTTTCATGACGCATGGAACGAACAACTTTCTTTTTATCCGTTGATACAAAATGAACTCCGTTACCATCGGTTCCCACATACAAAAGGCTTTTCCCATCACCGGATAAAGAAGAAATTACATTACAACCTACATCAACAAAACGAGCAAATTCTTTAGTTTGTGTATCGAAACTGATGATTCCCTGCCCCATCGTTCCTAAATAAAGCATACTCCCAATCCTAGCTATATTCTTAAAAGAACAAACATGCTTCTCTTCCATCACATTATGATAAGCCTCTATTTTTCTATCTGAAAGTCGCAGAGAATAAAGACCATTCTCCGTAGCCATCCAAAGTATTCCATCTTCTCCCAAATTCAAGCCACCAATAGAGTTCGCCGCCGACAACATATTAGGATCTATCATAATTTGGTTCAAGCTACCTCCTTTATAAATGAAAAGCCCCCTTTCTGTTCCGATATAAAGTATTCCTTTCCCATCATGTAAAAGAGAGCGCACAGCATATCCTATCGTTTCACGGGCAATGGGCTCCAAACTATTTTTCTGCTTGCTAACACGCCATAATCCACTACCATTCCCCATCCACAATTCATTGCCAGGCATCTCAGCAATGGCATTTACCCGTTTCAATTTTTCATCTGAACCCGGAATAAGATAATGCTTGAAATGAATTCCATCAAAACATTCCAACGAATTGCCGGTCCCCAACCACACATAACCTAAAGAATCTTTATAGATGGCATTTACCACTAAATCTGATAATCCCTCAGTTACAGACAAGCCACGAAAAGCGTAGGAACGAGAGAAAATGGGTAAAGACAAGAATATAAGAAACAATATAAATATAAATCTTAAAATGTTTTTCATTACATTGTGCATATTTGGAACCTCGTGTTTATCAAATAATGCAAATATAGTGAAAAGGGAATATATTTTCCCTATCAAAAAAAGAAAAAATCATCATCCACTTCTTATTTGCTGTATGAAAAAGAAAGGATGATGATTTAAAAAGATTACTTTATAAAAGAAAGTTTATATCAAAGTTTGCGTAAATCATGTCCGGGCAACAAATTATATTCTTTTCCATTCATCCTGACTTTACAAGGTGCAGAAGCTGCATATTTCCAAACGCCCTCTTTATACACCAACATCACATCTGTTACTGTCAATGAACTTATTTCAACATGTGGAGTTTTCAATAGTGTACCTCCTCCCAAAAAGAAAATACAATCATCGCCTTGTTTATTTCCCCACAATGCATAAGCAGCTTGTACAGTCATTTCTCCACTTTTACACAAATGACCTGCATCATCCGAAGAAATAATCCGGTCCACACGCCCCTCTTTTTGTTGAATACAAATTCCGACATGACTTCCAGCCACACCACTTTCCACTTCTGGAAAAGTAACGGAGGAAATACATCCCGGCTCCTTTACCGAAGAAGGTTCATAAACAGCTACAAACGGACGATTCCAAGCTTCACCTTGTTGGCGGGCTACAAAAGTCAACGTAGGTTGCTCTTTGATAGCATAAGGCATATCCGGAATCCGGCTCAATCCTTCAGTCATCGGGCTCAAAGCCGAGAAGACTTTACGTTCAGGAGCACCTTTCATCCACATATTCATACTGATATTATCCTCATCCGGCATCTGTATAGTAAACATTGTTTTAATATCTTTGGAGGTCTCGGCACTTTTCTTGTCAAACAAATAAGAATAGGCATATATATGTGCCCCAGCAAAAGCCAGTTCCTCCGTTGGTTGAAGAAACAAGCTACTCCCATCAGCAGCAGTCAAGTTCATGGTTTGTCCCATATTATGATAAAAATAATCATGCATTTTATCTCCTCCCTCCACTTTCCTGCTACGGAAAATATCGACATAATATCCGTTCTTTTCTCCTGTAGTCACAATACTCATCATACGGTTTTGATCAGCTTGTGATTCAGGTTCACGGAAAAAGACTTCACTATAACTCACAGGCTGATAATCTACTTTCATCCCTGCTTCGGGGTAGCAGTTCAATAATTTGAAAGCATGATTGCTTTTCATAACCGGATAAGAAGAGATTCCATCTACACAAACCGTATTGTGTGCAGGGAACTGACTATAATACTCCAAATAATCCAAACCGGAATAAAGGGTCAAGCCAATACCTCCATCCGGTGCCAGACGATATCCTTTTCCATAAAGTTCCATGCTGATGCCATTGGCATGCATGTGATTCCCTTCACTGGCATTTTGGGCAATCATCAAACTATGACGTTTGTCCATGCCATTGCGTTGCACCAACCAACTGGCATTGGGAGCATAAAAAGTAGGAGTTACATAATCATTGATATCACCGGCAGGTATCTTATCATCAATTACCAAAGGCTTGTCACTGAAAAAAGAAGTTACCGCCACCCTCACATTTTTCTTTTCAGTCGCCGGTTTGGAGGCATCGGGATCAAATAACTTCAACATAGCAGTAAATTGTCTTTCTTGATATTTTTTACCATGTTTCTGGGCATTAGCTACCATACGGGCAAAGATAGCAGGATTCAATTTACCGGGATGTGTATCGCCAAAACCCATTGTCATACAATCCGGAAACAAATATTGCGGGTCGGCGGCCACCGCTTTTTTTATGACAGGAATCTCCTCGGTCAGGTCCATACCCAAATTACGGTCAAAGATAGTGACCATATCCGTATAATCCCCGACAACTACCTGACTATAACCCGGACATTCAGCCCAAATACCGGTTTCAGCATCATAACCATAATCAGCAAGCTGTTTCAGTGACCATTGACGGATGGAAGAACGATTCAACACATAATCAATATAATACTCGCCTCCCTTTTTATCCGGATAAGAAGCATCAGATTCCAAAATCATGCCGATGCTCATGATATAACGTGCCTGCATCAGATTCCAGTTATTATGCGGCACTCCATTATCAATGATATTATCCGCCCATTTCTTGAATGCTCCGGCATAGATGTCCATCTTATCAGCCTTATCGGTTTTCAAATAATCATATAAAAAATCATACAATGGAACCAAAGCATTCACAGCATCCTCGTGAATGACTTCAAAACTGCTCATACCCACCAAAGTCTGCTGATGTCCATGATTCAAATCCTTGGGAACATTCCGGTAATAAATCCCCGTCATATAAGTGTCAAATACCGAAGCTGCCAAATCAGCATATTTCTTCTCCCCGGTCATCCACCAAAGAAAAGCGGCATCACGGGCGATACCCAGTATCTCTACATTAATACTTTGGATGATATTTCCGGTTTTACTGATATTCACCCATTCGTACGGTCTGCCTTCCAACGTCCCATTTGCCAGATACATTCCCCGAGCATCTTCCTGATAAGGCTTCAAATCTTCCAGCTTGGGACGTACATAGTTAGTTGCATGACTGCGTGCACCGGTATACATCACCGTAGGAGCCGGCGCCTTCTCTCCTCCTGCATGATCATAATATTCTCCTTTAATATATACCTCCGTTGCATGAGTTTTCCAATACATTTGCAAACGGGAAGTAAGCCATTCAGGCCCTCGGTCAGCATACCGGTCAGTCCGTTGCTTTAACTTTTCAAACACTTCCTGTGCCCACGGTTCTTCCTTTATCAACTTCTGCGTTTCAACTTTGCCATTACTATCCGTCAGATAACGGGGATGACCTTGTGACAGTTTCACCGATAAGGAAGTTTCCTGTGCATATAATACACTTGTTACAAGCAAGCATATCCATAAAACGATCTTTCTCATAATTCTATTCATTCTCTTTCACAAAAATACGTATCATAAAGCTATTCCACTCAATCCAAATGAATTATTTTATCATCCGCCTCTTCCATTCAAATTTAAAGTTACCGAATATAAAATGTTTGCTTTACCGGCTCTGCAGTCTTTATCTTAGGATCAGAGTTTTTTCCGTATTGCCATGCTATTACAGTTACTTTTACCGGATAGGTGGTTTTAGGAGGAATAGCAGTTAATATCAATCGATTACCATCCACATAAGCCGGTCCCGATTCCACATAAAAATCTACCGGCAAGCCACAACTGGAAACAGCAGATAAAGAAACGTACTTAGTACCACGCTTTATGTCCGGTAACGTTGCAAACTTAATATATTGCTGCTGTCCTTCCGTATTTTTAACCGGAATTATCATCTGAGCTTGCTGAACAGCCGGTTTATATTCTTCATCTCCCGGATGAGTTATTGAAAAAACAATATCCGATTTCTTGTCCGTCCATAAAGTTCCCCGATTCCATTGTATTCGAAATGTCACAGAATCAACTAAAACAACTGGGCCGGTAATCATCTGCAGGACCGGAGCTTTTCCAGCATGACCAATAGATGCCCCAACAGGCAAATCAGTCCAATTGGAAAGTCGGGGACTTTCTCCTGGAACAGTATCCAAAAAAACAGGGGTCAATTGAAATGTGATACCATCTTCCTGTGGTATAAAAGCCGGGTGAACTTGTAAATGAGTATTCTGTTGGGATACTGTTTTTCCGTTTTGAGACACACTTACCAATTGTGGCTTCATATCGTAATATCGGGATTGATACGCCAAAGTAGCCTCTATCATCTCACGATCAAAAAACCAAAATGCTTGTGCAGGATCCCCTTTAAATTGATTTACCGGTGCCGGAATACATGAAGGCTTTTCATTTTTTTTCCATCGCTCCATCAACCATCCCTCCTTTGTCGGATCTACGTGTCCATAATGCATTGCCTTCTTGATATAGAGAGCTATATATTGTGCTTTTTCCGGAGTATAGGCAAAGTGTCCTTCAGCAGGACAGGCCAACATGCTTAAAGGCAGCAATGGATGCTCCTTACGTTCTTTCAAACCTTCATTGCTCCATGTATGTGCTGATTCATATTCTCCCATGGTTTCCAGACAAGGAATTTTATTGATGTTACGTTCTCCCCAAATATCCGGACATAGCCAGCGATCACGATGATATGGCCACTGACCACTGACAGAAATGCATGCCAATGTACGTTCCGGTTTATAGGCAGCAAGATAATAAGGCCAACTAGCAGCAGCCGAATGTCCTATGGCTATTAAAGGAGCTGTAGACAACTCTTTATATCCAGATTCTTCAGCAAGATCTGCCAAAAGGCCATCCAAAGTTTCCCATGCCCCATCCGTAAAATCAAATCCATGATTGAAAGAAGGACATACCCATATTTGAGCAACATCAAGCTCAGCCATACGTTGTCGGAAAGCCTCATCTTCAAGGATAGAAATTTCCTCCATATTGTGTTGGGCAACCAAGATTGCTTTTACTTGTTCACACTGCCCGGGAATCCACAAGTAAGCCCTTGACTCAGGATTTTTGGGATGAGTACTAAAATTATGGACGGGTACAGACCATTGCCAAATTCCTGTTTGTGCAACAAGCGTAAATGATAAAAGCCAACCGAATATTCCAAATAAAAATACATATTTCATAGCTATCTTCATTGTTTATTATAAAAACGAATCAGAATCAAGAAACACTCAACTTTATTCTAAAATTATCTTCCAAAGAAATGAGTAAAAACCTATCTTTGTACGTATTAGATACATATACAAAACTTAAATAGCATGAATAAACACACTTTATCTGTAGCAATCACTTTCCTATTCTGTACCCCAATATCAGGGGGCATACCGGACGGAATTTACCACAAAGGATGGATAGACTTCAACAAGAACGGGAAAATGGATCTATATGAAAATCCTAAAGCCCCGCTGGAAGACAGAGTACAAGACCTGCTTTCACAAATGACACTAGAAGAAAAAACCTGTCAAATGGCCACACTTTACGGTTCAGGACGCGTACTAAAAGATGCGTTGCCTCAAAACAATTGGAAAACAGAAGTATGGAAAGACGGAATAGGAAACATAGATGAAGAACATAACGGATTAGGGGCTTTCAAGTCCGAATATTCTTTTCCATACGCCAAACATGTGAATGCCAAACACACCATTCAACGCTGGTTTGTAGAAAAAACACGTTTAGGTATCCCAGTAGATTTCACCAATGAAGGTATTCGCGGATTATGTCATGACCGGGCAACCTACTTCCCCGCCCAGTGCGGACAGGGTGCCACCTGGAACAAAAAATTAATAGCCCGTATCGGAGAAGTGGAAGCTAAAGAAGCAGTGGCATTAGGATATACCAACATCTATTCTCCCATTCTTGATATCGCCCAAGACCCTCGCTGGGGAAGATGTGTAGAAACATACGGAGAAGATCCTTATTTAGTAGGAGAATTAGGAAAACAAATGATTACCAGTTTGCAAAAATATAATCTGGTAGCTACTCCGAAACATTTTGCAGTTTATAGTATCCCGATAGGCGGACGTGACGGAAAGACACGAACCGACCCACACGTAGCCCCACGAGAAATGCGTACCTTATATATAGAACCTTTCCGGATGGCATTTCAAGAAGCCGGAGCGCTGGGAGTAATGAGCTCTTATAATGACTATGACGGGGAACCCATTACGGGAAGCTACCATTTTCTGACCGAAATATTACGTCAAGAATGGGGATTTAAAGGATACGTAGTATCGGATAGTGAAGCTGTGGAATTTATCTCCAACAAGCATAAAGTAGCAGATACATACGAAGACGGAATAGCACAGGCGGTCAATGCCGGACTGAATATCCGTACCCATTTCACTCCGCCTGCCGATTTTATCTTGCCTCTTCGTAAAGCTGTTGATAATGGCAAAATCTCTCAGGAGACTCTCGACAAACGGGTAGCCGAGATACTTCGTATCAAATTCCGGCTAGGCTTATTTGACAATCCCTATCGTGGCAATGGTAAACAAGCAGAACAAATAGTCCATAGTAAGGAACACCAAGCTGTATCATTGGAAGCTGCCCGTCAGTCGCTGGTATTACTAAAAAATGAAACTAACCTGCTTCCTTTATCCAAATCTATCCGTTCCATTGCTGTTATCGGTCCCAACGCCAACGAACAGACTCAATTGATTTGCAGATACGGTCCGGCCAATGCTCCTATTAAAACCGTTTACCAAGGTATAAAAGAACTGTTGCCTCATACAGAAGTGATCTATAAAAAAGGATGTGACATCATAGATCCTCATTTCCCAGAAAGTGAAATCCTTGATTTTCCGAAAACTGCGGAAGAAGTCCAATTAATGGAAGAAGCCATTCGTGCAGCTAAACAAGCCGAAGTGGTAGTCATGGTATTAGGAGGGAATGAACTGACCGTCAGGGAAGATCGTTCACGAACCAGCCTTAACCTTCCCGGACGGCAGGAAGAACTTTTAAAAGCTGTTTGTGCAACCGGGAAACCGATCATTCTAGTAATGCTCGACGGACGCGCTTCTTCTATAAATTACGCAGCAGCTCATATACCTGCCATTTTACATGCTTGGTTTCCCGGAGAATTTTGCGGACAAGCTGTGGCCGAAGCCTTGTTCGGCGATTATAATCCGGGGGGAAGACTGGCAGTTACTTTTCCTAAATCTGTAGGGCAAATTCCTTTTGCTTTTCCCTTTAAACCAGGGTCAGACGAAAGTTCCTCTACTTCCGTTTACGGAGCGTTATATCCTTTCGGGCATGGCTTAAGTTATACTACTTTTACTTACAGTGATTTACATATATCACCATCACACCAAGGAGTACAAGGAGATATCCATGTAAGTTGTAAAATCAAAAATACAGGAAAAATAAAAGGAGATGAAGTAGTACAACTTTATTTACGGGATGAAATCAGCAGCGTTACCACTTATACCAAAGTATTACGCGGCTTTGAACGTATCAGTCTGAAAGCTGGAGAAGAACAAACTGTTCATTTCAGATTGCGACCACAAGATTTAGGATTATGGGACAAAAATATGAATTTCCGTGTGGAACTGGGTAGTTTCAAAGTAATGCTCGGAGCTTCTTCTACAGACATCAGATTACATGGTCAGTTCGAAATAACGCCCTAAACCTCCCACCATTTTAACTCAGCATGGAATGACAGGAATATTCAGATTCCTATAAATACAGTATTTCATTAAAACATCGGTAAATAATCAGTTCACATCTAATTTATGTTCACAGATCCTTTACCGATGTTTTGAACAAGAATCTTTTAATCTCTATTTTGAAGATATAAATGAAGGAGGAAGTTCTTCTACACCCCATTTTTTGTTAGGCTTTGCCCCTAATTTCAACTCCAAAGTCCCCCCCTTAATAAAGTCTTCATGATAAAACCAACATTTATTCCACTTTTTCCCATTAAGGGAAGCATTTTGAATGTACATATTATCAGTTGAATTTCCTTTCGTTATGATTTGGAAAGTCTTTCCGGAATAATAACGATTGTCCAAATGAATAGTAACCTTATCAAAAAGCGGAGAAGTAATCTCATAAAAAGGCTTTTCCGCACAACCACCATCCACCTCAAACAGTCCGATTGCCATCAGAACACCTAAAGCCCCCATCTGTCCCTGATCCTCATCATCCCGATAGCCTCCATAGGGAGTCACATCACAATAAGCAGCTTTTACTTTACGCACCCACTTCTGAGTAAGCCAAGGTGCTCCTGCATAACTAAACAAATGAGCCATTCCAGTCCCCGGCTGATTACCATAATCTGTCCAATTGCCTTCCTTTGTTTTATTAGAACGGAAAAACCCATACGACTCACTCTTTTCGAAATTAGCATTCAATCTCTTAACATACTGGTCGGCACCTCCATAAAGTTCTATCAATCCTGCCATATCATGTGGAACATAGTGTGAATAAATAGCAGAGTTACTCTCGCAAAATCCTCCTTTTTCTGTCAATTCCAACGGATCAAAATAAGGTAACCAGTTGCCATCCTCTCCACGAGGTTGCATATAACCACTTTCCGGATTCCAAAGATTACGATAATTCTTTGACCGCTTCATAAAAAACTCATAATCCTGTAATTTCCCCATTGTTTTCGCCATCTGTGCCAAGCACCAATCCTGATAGGCATATTCCAATGTCATGGAAGCTCCGGTAGTATGCATCCCTTCAACATCTTTCCGTCCGTCAGGCACATACCCCCATTCCTCATAATATTTCATGCCACCGGAATAAGCTGTCTTGCTATGTTCATAACCGGCATGGTCGCGAATACCTCCCACAAAAGCATTTTTCCGCAAACCTTCATAAGCCAGTTCCGCATCATAATTACGAATTCCTTTATTATAAGCCGAAGCAAAAAAAGAAACAGCCGGATCACCAATCATCACATACGTATAATTTCCTCCTGATGGTCCACGGGGAATCAGACCTCCGTTTTGATACATATCTATCATTGTATTACAGAAATTATCCATAACTTCAGGATATGCCATAGACCAGAGTATGTTCAGTGACCAATGACTTCCCCACCATGCATCAAAGTTATGATGATTATACAAAGGTTTTCCATCTTCTCCCAAAGGAATTTGCCGTATGCGCGGAAAGTCGGAAGTCATATCCATATAATGTCCATCGGCATCACTGACTACATGGCGTCCCAATAAGGCATGCCACAAATCCGTATAGAGTTTTATTTGCTGTTCTCTGCTACCGCCTTCCACTTCTATCCTTCCAAGCCAATCATTCCATTCGGAAAAAGAAGACTGCTTTACTTGCTCAAAATCCCAGCCTGACAGTTCCGTTAACATATTCTTACGTGCCTGTTCTACACTGACATATGAAATCGCCACTTTCAGCATCACCTTTTCGTCTTTTTCTGTTTTAAATCGGACTGCCATACCCGCATTCTTACCTGATATTCTTTCCGGATTGCTATTAGATTCTATCCGGCCTTCGCGCCAAGATACAACCTTATCCATTGGCTTGCTCAATTGTGCATAAAAATAAACAGGAGTATCTTTAGGACGACGTCCTGTACGTTCCATCATCTCCCATCCGGCTATTTCCTTATCACTTACTTTCCAAACCTCCGAATAAGCTGTAGGTCCATGTGCCAAAAACGCTCCCGTATCAAATAAAATATAACTGGCATCACTTTTCGGAAAAGTATAACAATGAAAGCCTACGCGCATAGTAGAAGTCAACTCTGCTGTTATGTCATAATCTGTCAGTTTCACTTTATGATATCCCGGTTTAGCTATCTCTCCATCATGAGTAAAAGCCGATTGATAAGCATTCATACCCAAATGCCCTTTAAACTCGCCAACGGTAGGCATCACCGCCACACCGGACATCTGCCAATTATGAACATGACTAAAACAGCGTATTTGTTTTGAGTCATACAGATATCCTGATCCCCAAGAGTGCTCGGTATCCGTATCAGGGCTAAGGCTGACCATACCAAACGGACGACATGCCGAACTGAAAAAAAACCATCGGGAACGGTGACTGTCAACAAAAGGATTTACCAAGTCAACATAATTCTTTTTAGTCCCCGCTTCATTGAACAACAAAGAACCAAAAGCAGGCTGATCACGATCGTATCCTTCAGGACGAATCTGCCGAAGAACCTGTTCCGTATAAGGCATCTGCATCCCTTTCCGTATAACAAAATGATTGTAGGTCATTTCAAAAATCGGCATATATCTACCCCTTCCTTTATTAGATATCTCAGTCCAGTTGCTATATTTTCCTGTGACATCCTTCCACACAGCAAAAGGAACATTATACCCCAAATTATATTTTGCGACATACTCAAACCCTTTCATAAGCCGGTTATCAAGAGCCGAATATAAATCATCACCTTGTTGCCAAGCTATTTCACAAACAGTTGCCAGGGCACCTATACCCAACATGCTATGCCCCTGATCACGACCACTCTCCTGTATCTGACCGGTATCCCCACTGATATAATGAGCTATTGTTCCGTTATCATTGGCATGAAGATAAAAATCAACCGCCTTATTATACATTTCCTCATTATCCCATAAAATAGCAGCTGCCATATAAGCTTTAGTCACAATAGGTCCCCAATTCCCATTTGTATAAGGCTTACGATGGTAAAAATTTTCCATTACAGGCAAGAACACTTCCCTTATCATTCTACTGATCTCATTAAACTGAACAACTGTCATCTTTTTATAAGTATGACGCAGTATTTCAGTAGCATAAATAATCTTTAATCCTTCCAACCCCACCAACAAAGGGGCATCATTCGTTTCCGGAATTCTTTTAAGTGTTCCGGCATAGCCTAACAATAATTCCAAAGATTTCTCGGCATGAGTCTTTTCACCAGTCAAAACCCACATCAATGCATTCTGATAGACTGCACTAAAGTCTTGCTCCATTTTTGATTTTGTATGACGAAACTCACCATCTCTTGAAATGATTTCAAAAGGTCCGAAAGGCTGATAATCCGCCTGAGAACAATGATGACTTTTCAATAATTCAAAAGAACCATAGGCAGGATATTCCTTATCAGCGATTTGAGCACGCATCCGCTCAATACTTTTTGTTGTATGTAATATTCCCGGATGCACAAATTTTCGGGCCTGCATCTCAAGTCCTATACTCAAAAACAGACAATAGAAACCCAATTTCAACAGGACTGATATTTTAAACTTTCTCATAACCGCTGCTGCTTATAGTTTTTGACAGATTTTATATTTCCATCGTCAGGAACTAAACGAACTGCCCCCCCCCCGGATGCTTTCAAACAAAAGTTTAATTTCGTCTTGTTGCTCACACGATAAGTAGAAACTCTGACTTTAGTACGTGTTTTCACTGATTTATCCCCATCCGTATAAATTTCCGCTATGTAGTTCTTTCCTTCGGGCAAGAAATCCAAGCTTACAGATAAAACACGCTTCTCATTATTTGTTATCGAACCGATAAACCATTCCTCTCCTTTACGACGGGCTATAGTAATAAATTCACCGACCTCCCCTTGCAACACTTTTGTATCATCCCATGTAGTATATACATCATCAAAGAATTTCAACTCGGGTTCGTCTTGAGAATCTGATGGTTTATCATACCAATACATATATTGCAACGGACTATAATAAACTGCCGCCAAAGCCAATTGATGCGCAGGAGTGGTCTGGATAGATTTAGAACGAGGAACACCATAACTATCCTTGTCTGCATTCAAGCGACCGAAATCCTGACGATAGTAACAAATGGTATAATCCGCCGCTCCAGCTATAAACCGGGTAAAGGGAAGAGTAGCATTATGTGTTGCATCAGGAAATTCCTCATTACCTCGGATACCTTCCTGAGTCATCAGATTAGGATATGTACGACTGAACCCTGTAGGACGGTACTCATCATGTACATCAACCATCAAGCCATAATCAGCACATTTCTTGATCGCTTCATGCATCCATTTAGTCCATACTTGTGATCCCACCTGTACGAAACCAAATTTAATACCCGCTATCCCCCAAGACTTATACAACGGAAGAATCTCATCCAATTGCTGTTGTAATGCACGTTGATTAACATACAGGATAACTCCTATACCCCGTTCTTTAGCGTAAGCTACCACCTCTTTCAGGTTCAAAGCATTTATATCCGGATTTCTACGAGGGTCTAATGTCACTGTAGTAGCATCAGAAACCTTGTCATATTCAAATCCATACCATCCCGCATCAAAATGAATATATTGCAGATTGCGTTTCACGGCAAAATCGACCAAAGCTTTTCCTCCTTCTGTAGTCAATGTCACTTCACGCACCACTTTTCCGGGTTTTATCCATGAAGTATCCTTTATTTTACAAGAAGGGTTCAAATTCAGAATCAAATCATTATGTTCCAATATTTGTCCCGGTTTATCAGCACACATAATCACCCTCCAAGGAGTATGATAAGGAGCAATATCTTCTACGGGACCATACATAGCAGATTGAATCGTATTCTTTTTTTCTGTCGATAACTTGAATTTTGTACGCACATAGTCTACCACTTGCGCTTCAGCCAGACATACGTAAGGACCTTCAGGTAATGTCAAAAGCAACGGACGGTCTGATTCACCGGGCCATCCTTCCAATGGGAGAAATTCATAAGGAGTCTGAGCCCTGGATGTAAAGTAAGCTTTTGTTCCTTCCGGTAAAGTATATTCAGTAAATTCATCTGTGATCTTCAAATATTGTCCGCCGGGAAACCGATAACGGAATGCAATCCCTTCATTATACGCCCGTATATCCAAAACCAACTTGTCACGAGAATTCTGACGGTTAATGACTACCGACCAAGCTTTATACTGATCTTTTATGGTGCTACGTTCTCCATATACAGGATGCCAGACAGTATCCTGTTCGGCAGTTGTCATGTCACCTAATGACAAATGATCACGCCATATAGTATTAGCCTTAATACCCAATAAAGATGGTTTTATCGTTTCTTTAGCATTCCAATTCAAAGAATAATGCAAGTTCCCACCCTCATCACTTAAAGTAAACGCAGCAAGAAAAAGCAAGGTTGATGATAATACAGCAAGAATGCAGTCTATTAAGCAGTTAGGTGTTTAACTCATAATACTGCATAAGCTGAAAAAGGAGATCCGCTAAAAACAGCGAAAGACTTCAGTTCCCATATCGTTACTGATATAACGGGAATAAGAAACGGCACAACGGG